>Ga0256406_1000971_pt1 | contig 48293 bp, 39 predicted proteins | sample RumenRJG_03DNA_FD_185986 | JGI IMG/M metagenome (GOLD analysis project Ga0256406, IMG submission 185986) | Bovine rumen microbial communities from Lethbridge, Alberta, Canada - RJG_03 | ecosystem: Host-associated > Mammals > Digestive system > Stomach > Rumen | place: Canada: Alberta | collected... | reverse complement strand
AGGTGCTTCCGCTTGAGACAAAAAGAATCGCTACATTGGCCTATAGGAAGATGAAGATCGTCTGCCCAGAGACCATCAAAATCCATAAGAAGAAGTGATGTAGATAGAATTATTCCGGGAATTAACGTTTAACTGATAGAGTGGGTTCCTGTCGAGGAATAATCAACCCATTCCCCGATATTGACCGCATGATCGCCGATTCTTTCGAGATATTTGGCAATCATCATGAAAACGATGGTCTGATCGTCATACTTCGATTCCTTGGAACGGAGCAGATCCATCAGGTCTTTCTTCTCCTCCAGGAACAGACGATCGACCCGATCATCGTCCTTATCTAGGGAGCGGGCAGAGGGAACATCCTTGTCGTTGTAGCTCTTCAGGGCTTTTCCGACCATGGATTCAACACAGCCGAACATCTGCAGAATCTTATCGGTCTTGGGATAATAGGGTTCTTGAGGGAAAGCGAGCACCTCTTCGGCGATATCGACACAGTAATCACCGATTCTTTCAAGGTCGGTGATCATCTTCAAAGCCGCACCTATGTTGCGGAATTCACCCGCATAGGGCTGGTCGAGCAGCATGATGCGGAAAGTCTTCTGCTCGATTTCCTTATAGTAGGCGTCGATCGGCTTATCGCCTTCGACGACATTCTTCGCTAATTCCGTATCCTGTGCCTTGAAGGCAAGCATCGTGCTGTGGACGGCTTTGAGACAGAGAAGCCCCATATCCGAGACATCCTTGTCGACCGAAACCATCTCTTTTTCTAAAGGAATAAGATTTTCCATAGTTTATCCGAACCTCCCGGTGATATACCTTTCTGTTCTCGGATCGGAAGGATTCGAGAACAGCACTTCCGTCTTCTTTGTCTCGACCAGATTTCCGAGCAGGAAGAAGGATGTGTAATCGGCAATACGGCTGGCCTGCTGCAAGTTGTGAGTGACGATGACGATGGTATATTTTTCCTTGAGCTGAATGGCAAGTTCCTCGATTTTTTTCGTCGAGATGGGGTCAAGAGCCGAGGTCGGTTCATCCATGAGCAGGACTTCCGGCGACATCGCCAGTGCTCTGGCGATGCAAAGGCGCTGCTGCTGACCGCCCGAGAGTGCCATGCCATTTGTCTTGAGGCGGTCTTTGACTTCATCCCAGAGAGCCGCTTCCTTCAGTGAGCGCTCGACAAGTTCGTTGAGCTGACTCTTGTTGCGGACCCCTTGGCAACGGGGTCCATAGCAGATGTTATCGTAGATGGACATCGGGAAGGGGTTAGGCTGCTGGAAGACCATGCCGACCTTGGTGCGGAGCAGGATCGGGTTGACGGCGTTGATATCTTCGCCGTGATAGAGAATCTTACCCTCGACACGGCAGCCGTCGATCAGGTCGTTCATGCGGTTCAAACAGCGTAAGAAGGTCGATTTTCCACATCCAGAAGGACCGATCAGGGCATGAATGCGATGTTCATAAACTTGTAGGTTGATATCTTTCAAAGCCTGTTTGCTGCCGTAAAAGAGATTGACATGCTCCACATCGAAGAGGACAGGGAGATTCCCTTCCTGAGAATCGGCATCCCGATGGACTTCGAGTTCCGGTTCGAGAGATTCTTCTTCTGAGTTCACTTGGTTTTCATCCATAGAATCACCTTCCTTTCTGCATCTTCTCAATATGGTGGGAGAGAAGCTTTACAAACAACGAAAGAACCAGAATGACGAAGAGGATGATGATCGAGACGGCACAGCTGGCTTCATAGTTCATCGTCTCTCCGCTCATCAGGTCCCAGATGTGAACCGCCAGGGTTGCGGAACCTTGGGTCGGTAGAATGACGTCCTTGATCATCGTTCCGGAAGTGTAGACAAGAGCGGCCGATTCTCCGATGATTCTGCCGATACCTAGAAGGACGGAAGTGAGAATGCCGGGGAGCGCGTTAGGAAGGATAACCTTGAAGACGGTCTGCGTCTGGCTCGCGCCTAAAGCCAAGGAGGCTTGGCTCTGCCGTGCAGGGATTGCCCGTATCGATTCCTCCGTCGATTTGATGATGATCGGAAGGATCATACAGGCCAGTGTAAGACCGCCGGTAATGATGTTGCCGCTATTAGCTCCCGACGCCGAAGCGATCGGAAGAAAGATGATCCCTCCGACCAAACCGAAGATAATCGAAGGAATACCGGAAATCATATCGATGGCGTTCCTCAGGGCGCGGGTGAAGGCGTTGTTCTTCGCATAAACACCGAGATAGATGGCCCCGCCGATGCCGAGAGGAAGGGCAAAGAGCAGAGCGAAGAAGATGAGCCACAGAGTCGAGAGCAGCGATCCGCGGATACCGCCTCCTCCGACCGTGACGGTCATGCTCTTCAGATAATTGTATTTCGAAAACTGCTCGGCCATGTTCTCCGCCCCTTTGGAACCGACGACGATGCGGGATTTGCCTCCGTCTTTGCTTTCCCAGAGAGTTGCGGCATTGATCATCTCACCGACCTTCGGCGTGAAGAATTCTCCGCTGTTGGCGTCGATCCAGGAGCCGGTATTGCTCTTGGGGTCGATGTAGCTGAAGCGGACAATCGGGTTTCCTTCCGTCGTTGTGGAATCGACAAACGCGATTCCCCAGTTGGAAGCGAAGTATTCGCCTTCTTTCGGTTCATAGGTGAAGGTATTGTGGGAAGCTTCCACGGTATCGTCGGTCCGGACGCTGGTGAGAGTGGAATGATAGTTACCGGTGATGAAATCCCAGGAGAGCGTATTCCATCCTCTTAAGAGAACGAAAACGACGATAGCGATGAGAGCGATGATGGAGAAGCTCGAAAAAAGATAAGTGGACCCGGCGGCGAAGAAATCATGGATTCTTCTTTTCCGGAGCACTCTTTTCGATTCTTTTCTGTCAAAGAAAGAAGATGTGTTTTCCATACCCTATACCTCTTTCTTCTTGCGGGAGAAAGACGAAGCCAAGAAGAGAACGCCTTTTTTGATCGCTCTTCCGAAGGAAACGATGTGATATGGCGGAGGATCGATCTCAGAAAGATGGTCTTTGACGTCGTTGAGGGTGACGTTGGTGACCAGGATGATGCTCATCAGCATCAGGCCAACCGAGAAGCGGATGTCGTAGTTCATCGAATCGGGAATGGCTTCTCCGATGGAAAGGAGCATCTCGGAAGTAAGAGTCACCGTGGAATCAAATGGGTTCCAGGTGATTCCCTGAATCGGCGAACCGCAGACCATGGAGATGGCCGTCGCTTCACCTAGGGCTCTTCCCACCCCGAGGATGATCCCTGCGAAGATGCCGGATTTGGCGGCTCTCAGGCAGATTTTGAAATTGGTCTGGGTCTTGGAAGACCCTAAGGCCAAAGAGCCGTTGATCAGTTCTTTGTTGACGCTGTCTAAGGCAGTGACAGAAACCGAGATGATCGTCGGCATGATCATGAGGGTGAGAAGGATGGCGCCGGCCAAAAGAGATACGCCGGAGGCGCTCTTCATCCCCCAGGCTCTGGCCCAGCTCTTAATGATCGGGACAATGACCCCCATACCGAAGACACCGAAAATGACCGAAGGGATGGCGGCTAAAAGATCGACTCCGCTCTTAATGAAAGCCGCTAATGGTTTCGGAGCGATTTTGGAGATGAACAAGGCCGTCAGGACACTGGTCGGTATGGCCAAGAGGAAAGTGGTGAAATCGAGTATCAGCGTGTTGACGATCAGATGTCCGATACCATAAAGGAATTGATCGGTCGCGAAGTCGAATCCGCCGTTGTAGAGCGTCCCGGAGAAGAAATAACCGAGACTGGCGGAGCCGGTTCCTACTTCCCCATCGGCGAAATGCTCCGTATAGCGGATCAGGAAAGGTTTCAGTCCGCGGATGAGGATGAATCCGAGAACGATGACAATGATGCTGGCACAGAGAACCGTGATAACCAAAAAAACGAGACGGACAATCTTGTCTGTCCTCTTTTTCCCTTCGGAATGCTTCTGTGCGTTCCGCCCGATGATTTCCGCTACTGTTTCATTACTGTTCATGATCATTCCGAAAAAGGGAAAGGCGGGACAGTCCTGCCTTTCCGCTCAAAAGGTGAATTAGTGAAGGTCGGTCCAGGTATGGATGGTTCCATCCTTGGAGTAGATGTTCTTAGCCTGCTCGCCGGTGATGTTCGTAAGAGGGTTAGCCTTGTTGACACCGATGACGATACCATCGGTGCAGAGCTTTCCGAAAGTGCCATCCGCCAAGGTTTCCGAAACGTTGAACTCACGGGAGGCGAAAGCGATATCGTATTTGTGTTCGTTGCCGTCCTGCTGAGTGTACTTGAAGGCATCGCCGGAGCCGTGATGGTCATGGTTGGCGATGAAATTGCCCGCCTTTTTGGAGAAGCTGGCGCTTAAGGCTCTGGCGACTTTCTCGCAGGAAGTGGATCCGCCGAAGTTGATGGTGATGCTGCTGTGATCCGAATCAATACCGGGGAAGTTCGCCTTGATGTCGTCCCAGCTCTTGGTGGTAGCACTGGTTTCAACTAAGCCACCTTCCGAAGCGATATCCTGGATGCCCTCGGTCGTCTTGGTATAAGCGACAAAAGCCGAGATGATGAGCCATTTGGTATCATTGTTAACATCGCTCTCTGTACGAGTGCAATAGTTGAAGTTACGGCTCAGGGTATAAGTACCATCGAGAATGCTATCTTCCGTTGCAGTTACATCGGCATATTGGAGAACCTTGACGCCCTGTTTGGTCGCATCATCGACCGAAGAGAAGGAGAAGTAACCGATGCCGTATTCGTCTGCGGCGACTTTGGAAATCATATCGCCGTTGGAAGTGACGGTCTCGACAGTGGTCTTGAGAAGAGTATCATCGCTCTTGGCTTTCTCAATTCCGATTTTGGTCATGAAGCCATCACGGGTACCGGAAGTGGTATCACGGGTGTAAGGCTTGATTTTCTGGGAAGCATCGAATTCGGCTCCAGAGCAACCAGCTAAGGCGGCGACAGCTAAGAAGCAAGGAAGGAAGGTACAGATGATTTTCTTGTTCATGTTTTCTATGGTCCTTTTTGTTACGCTTACATTCAAGCACGACCAAAAGGAGGATTCGACCAGCGAAGTGAAAACGTTTTGTAAAAAATATGTAAATCGATGTGTACCCAATTCTTGACTAGCGGTCCAAGAATTGGGTACAGATCAATCTATTCGTTCGTCTATCTGACCTGCGGATTCTCCTTATTCGCCTCGAGCTACTTCACCGCGCTGAATGATGGGCTCATATCCGCCATGATCTCGATCGTCCGCTCGATCGTCTTCGAGCTCCTCTGCATCCTGATCCTGCCGAATCTATTGGGCATCAACGGCATCTGGGCTTCCGCCCCGATTGCTGAAATCGGTTCGACCGCGATGACCCTGTTCTTCTTCCTATGCGAAAAGAAGCAGTACCAGTACTGAGAAATACGTAAAAAGAGGGTTGAAAGAGAACACCGGTTCTCTCTTCATACCCTCTTTTTTTCATGAGTCGGATTCAACGGTCCTAAGCAATCTTCATCCCGCGGATCTCGAGATACTTCGGCCCGTGGTAGGACGGAAGCGTCACGGTCTCTTTCGAATAGACGATTGCGCCTTTCAAAGCGTGGATATCCCCGGAAATCGAGATGCCCGTGACCGGGATCTCCTTCTCCCCGTCGAAATAGAAGCCCAGACGGACTTCCCCTCCGATGAAGCCGGAATTCGGATTGAGCTGCATGCCCGAAAAGCGGACGCAGCGCAGATACGGTTCCTTCTTCATTTCCGCGAACGGAACCGTCCCTTCCTTGACGACCATGACGGGGACTTCCCCGGTCGGACGCTTCTCACCGAGGTAATACCCGTAACGGTACGAACCGAAGCGGTTCTTCGCGATGCCGTCCTCGATAAGGTTCACTTCGTCTAAGACCACCCCGTCTCCGTCGACCGCCCTCGAATCCATCGCGTTCGGATACGACGGGACGAGCTTCAGGTTCAGCTTCGTCCCCGTGACGTTTTCGCCCTGGACGCAGTCGCCGAGCTCGTTGCGGTTCATGCGGTTATATTTCCTCGCGTAGGACAGGTCGTCGGCGAAGAAACGGAAGACCTGCGCGGATTCCCCGTCCTCCAGGATGACTTTCGTCCCTTCTTTGAACGAAGGCGGGACACTCGCTTCCGCGCGCGCTTTCACGAGCGACAGCACTTCCTTCACCTGGGAGACGATGTCTTCCTTATCGAAGGAGGAGAAGCGGATCATCTTGTACAGTTCGTACTCGTCGTTCTTCTTCTTGACGTAATTCGGGATCGTCTCGATGTTCCCCTTGTAGGTGTGATACATCAGATCGACCCCGTTCGAATTGAGGATGCGGGTGTGATCGTCGTAGAGGAAGATCTCCGTCGCGGATAAAGACGAGGAAGGGACATAGTCCGCCTCGAAGACGGCTTCCTTGACGTCCTTGATTAGATCCTTCAAGGGTTTCTTAGAGAAATTCGAATCCGGTTCGGGGATCTTCGCCTCTTCCTTTTCCGGGAGAGGATAGTACGGGTTCAAAGCGTACTTCGCCGCCTCGACGTTCTCCCGAATCTTCGCGGACAGTTCTTCCCCGTCCATATAAGGATAGACGCTGAACGTACTCGATCCGCGCCGATGGTCCTGATCGACGTAGACCGTAACGGAATAATCGGCCGTATCGGTCGCCCGGTTCGTCTCGAGCTTCTTCTGCACGTAGAAGAGCTCGTAGGAGGACGTCTTCGTCGAAACGACCTTGTAGGCCGAGACGTCCTTATTCTCCTTCAGAACCTTTATGATGCTTTCTTCGTTCATCATCCTAACTTGCACCTCGCTTTCAGGCACGGGCCTCCGTCGGAGACCGTGACCCATTCCTTATATCCCTTGCCGCAGTGGCCCGAACCGATGACGGTCTTCGAATCCGAGACCGCGCTGATCGACCCGAGGAGGTCAGGCACGTATCCGGACATCACGACCGGGGAGACGATCTTCCCGGTGAACTTCCCGTCTTGAATCTCCCGACCGTAGGCGCAGACGCACTGGATGTTCCAGTTCTTCGGGTCTTCCATGCCGTTATCCGTCTGGACGAGATAATACCCGTGCTTCACGGACGCAATCATGTCCTCGAGCTTGTCCTTCCCTTCGGAGAAGAACGTGTTCGTCATGCGCGTGTAGGCCTTGCGCTTATACGACTCGCGCCTGGAATTCCCGGTCGGCTCGGTCCCGAGCTGCAGCGCCGAGACCGCGTCGGAAATCCCGCGTTCCAAAATTCCGTTTTTGATGATCGTCGTGTCCTGCCCGAGCACCCCGTCATCGTCGAAGAAATAGGACGCCGCCGAGAGGGTCGCCTGCGCCCCGTCGTGCATCTCGACGAGCTTGGAAGCGACCGGTTTCCCGATGTAATTCACCGATTTGGCCCGGTTCTTCACGAACATGTCCATCTCGACCCCGTGCCCGAACGCCTCGTGGGCGATCAATCCGGTGATGGAAGGATCCGTCACGATGTCGTAGACGCCCGGGACGATGTGCTCCGAGTGCAGGAGGTCGATGGCCAGCTGCGCAATCTGATCCGTCCGTTCCTCGATGAAACGGAAGGATTTCTCGAAGGAGTTGTACGCCCCGACCGAGTAGGAGTTCTTGATGTTGCTCCCTTCCCTGGCCGCCGCGTAGGCCATCACGTTGATCCAAGTGTAGTCCTGGCTCAGATCGCGGTTCCGGGAAAGGAACATGCTCGACGTATCGTAATAGGTCAAAACGGCCACGGCCTGGACGATCTTGTCCGAATAGGCCATGAGTCTGTCTTTGATGGCGCCTAGCCTCTTTACGGCCTTGTCGCTCGGATAGGCGTCGTTCACCCCGTCCTCGACCGGGCGGTAGAAATCCTTGACGAGCGGCTCGTCCTTCATCTTCCCTAAGGAGACCGTCTCCTTTTCAAGCCCTTCGGCCAGTTCGGTCTTTTCAATCACGTTCTTTTCGATTTGGTCGATCGTGTCCTCCGTGATGTCTGAGAAGGAATACTCCGAGCAGTGGGTCCTGCTCAGAATCTGCACGACGAACCCGCACTGTCTTTCCCCCGTATCCCCCAAGGAAGTGGAATACGCGGAGACGGAAATGCTTTTTCCGGTCACCTGTTTGCCTAGGATCGATACGTAATCGTACCGTTTCAGGAGACGGGAAAGCAGTTCTTTGCACAGCGCGTGTCTTGAGCGAAGATATGCGGAATACATTTTTTCTTTTCCTCCTGGATATGCTCCTATTATATAAAAATTCTTCCCCGCGATGGGAAAGAATTTGTTCAGAACCTAACTTTTTAAACGAACGGAAACGCTTTTATAAATCCAGCGTCGAAATCACTTCCTTCAGCCTCTTCCCGCTCGAGAGAAGCTTGTTCTTCTCTTCCGCGGAAAGAGGAAGCTCGAGGACTTTCTCCACGCCGCTAGAAGAAAGGAGGCTCGGAACGGATAAGGCCAGCCCTTCTAAGCCGTACTCGCCTTCGAGCTCGGTGGAAATCGGCAGCATCGAATGTTCGTCCTTGACGAGGCACTCGCAGATGCGGCAGACCGATAAGGCGATCCCGTAATACGTCGCGCCCTTCTTGCGGATGATCTCGTACGCCGAATCGCGCACTTCCTCGTAAATCTTCTCCTGTTCCCGCGGATGGTCCAGGAACCCGCGGAGCTCGCAGAATTCCTCGAGCGGCATCCCCGAGACGTTCGCGAAGGAATACGCCGCGAACTCGGAATCCCCGTGTTCCCCGAGGATGACCGCGTGGATGTTCCGCGTATCGACCTTGAGGCGCTGGCTCAGAAGGTACTTTAAGCGCGCCGTGTCGAGGACCGTGCCGGAACCGAAGACCCGCGAGCGCGGGAACCCGGAAACCTTCAGGGCGACGTGGGTCAAAACGTCGACCGGGTTCGAGACGATGAGGATCATCCCCTGAGGACGCACCGCGACGATCTGACCCATCACGCTTTTCATGATGGCCGTGTTCTTCTGGATGAGGTCGAGCCTCGTCTCCCCTTCCTTCTGGGCCGCCCCGGCCGTGACGACGATGAGGCTCGCGTCGGCTAGATCCGCGTAATCCCCGCTGTAAATCTTCGTCGGGGACGCGTAGGCCAGACCGTGCGAGATGTCCATGGCCTCCCCTTCCGCCTTGTCTTTGTTCCTGTCCACGAGGACGATTTCGTTATAGAATCCTTTCATCATCAGGGCGAACGCGACCGTGCTTCCGACCGCTCCGATTCCGACGATTCCGACTTTCTTGAGATTAACCATGTCCTTACCTTCCTTTTCCAGCTTTCATTTTAAAGGCGGAGTCGGAAGGATTCGAGAGAAGTGCTCACCCGCCCGGAAATCCGTCCGCACGGTCCGGGCATTAAAAAACAGGGAACGCGTATCACTGCATTCCCTGTCAAGAATCGAAACGTCTTTCGGCAGAAGTTTACCAGAGGCCGTTGACCTTGGTCATGTAGCCGTTGCCGTCCGGTAAGAACGTATCCAGATAGGTCAGCGGATCGCCGAAGTCCGGACCCCAGCCGGAGCCGTAGAACAGATCGTAGTCGGCATCCGCGCCAGTCGGAGCATAGTAACCGGCATTGTAGTAGTCGTCCAAAGTAGCCGCTTCGACGAGATTGACGACGACATACTGCTTGCCGTCAATCGTGAAGGCTTCGTCAATGGACTTCTTGACGGCCTGCACCTGTCCGGCCTGGAGCGTGCTGGAAGGATAGTACTCGATATCGACCTGAACCGGGCTGGAGAAGAAGCTCGCTCCGAGATCGGTGACAGCGGCCTTCATATAGGATCTGGCAAGCTTGACGTTGTACCAGCCGTCCTGGCCGTCATCGAGCCTGTATTCGCCATTGTAGTTGGTATCGATGAAGTACTGGCAGATCTTGCCGTAGCTCATACCTTTGGTGAAGGTGTGGCCACCGTAGGTAACTTCCTTATCGATAGCGACGAGGCCCGGAGAAGTATACATGTTTCTGAGGTTCGTCGCAGCCAGATCCGCGCCTCTAGCGACCGCGTTGAACGTGATACGGTCGATCGAATGGGATAAGGCGGTACGGAAGTTCTGGTTGAGAATGGCCGCGGCATACGCGTCCTTGGCAGCCTGATCCTTCTTCGACGCGACACCGCCGTTCGCCAGAGCGAAGCTTCTTCTGTTGAGGTTCCAGCCTCCGAAGAAAGTGGTGGAATCCGTATCGGAAGTATAGCTGTACTTGTCGAAGTTGCCGTCTTTCTTCGCCAGCGGGAGAACCGTGCTGGACAGATTCATGCCCGCCAATTCGCCGGAGACGACCTTATTATAGTCGGCCGGGAGATCCGAACCGTCGTCGAAGACGTAGTCTACTTCGTCGACGTTGACGATTTCCGGCTTGTAGTAAGAATCGTTCTTCTTGAAGTGGATTCTGTTGTTCGAAGTCGCCTCGTCGCAGATAAAGGCGCCGTTGTAGAGAATGTGGTCCTTATCGGAGCCGTAGACATAGGTCTTCGCGGCCTTCTTAACCTTGTAATCCTCGCCGAATCCGCCGCCCTGAGCGATGAAGTAGCTTCTGCACATCGGGAAGAAGATGGAGTAGGTCAGCATCGTTTCGAAGTACGGAGTCTTGTTTTCGAGGGTGATGACCAGCGTGTGGTCATCCTTAGCCTTGATGCCGACATCGTCGAACGAACCAGTCCCGTCGAGATATTCGGTGACGCCTTTGACGACACCCTGGACGAGGTATTCTAGACCCGCGGCGGAATCGAGCATGTGCTGGAATCCGGCGACGAAGTCATCGGCCTTGACATCCGCAACATACGAACCCTGGGAATCGACCCAGGTGGCCTTCTTGGCCTTGCTCTTGTTGATGGTGAAGGTATAGGTCAGACCGTCGGCGGAAACCGTAGGCAGAGCGTCCGCGAGGGCCGGCTGTAAAGCACCCTTGTTATCGTATTCGACCAGTCCGTCGAGGCCGTTGATGATGAAATCGGAATCGTTGGCTCTGGAGGTTCCTAAGGCATCCCAGGTCTGCGGCATGGCGTTGAACGTGGTCTTATAAGCCGTGTCGAGCGTATAGCCGAGATCGGTGAGCTTCGACTTCAGGGTCGTATAGCTGTCGTAAGCGGAGGATGCGCCGGAACGCGCCTTCTGCCATTCGGACATCAGGGTCGCGCGGTGTTCCTTCGTGATGAATCCCTTCGTAACGACGGAGGACTTGACGCGGTCATAGTCGACACCCCACTGAACATACGGAACCGTACGCGGAGCGACATGGCTGAGCGTATAAGCGCCGCCGTGGGTCGTGGTCGGAACGAACGCGCCCGAACCGATCAGATCCGCTTCGGCTTCGGCTTCCTTGACGTATCTCAGATTGATGTCATCGACTTCCTCGCGGGCAGAAGCATACTTCTCGTAGAACTTTCCGAAGACCTGATCATAAACCTCGCGGTCATCTTCAATCGGATAAGTGGTCTCGGACGAAGAAACGACCGGAGTCTCGGACGAAGCCGGAGTCTCAGACGAAGTCCCCGCGGCAGACGAAGACGGGCCGCCGCACGCAGCAAGGCTCAGCACCGCGGCAACAAACGCAGAAGCTGTCAAAACAGACTTTAATGTTTTTTTCATTTTCCTTTCCTCCCAAACATTAAACCCATATAGCCTGCAACAGCAAATCTTAAATAGGACTTACAGAAGAAGATCAATTTCAAATTTTTCCGTTCCAAGCTTTTGGATAACTAGTATTTTACTCGCCGGAAAATGAAAATCAACGGCTATATGCGTATTTTTTCTTTCGAAAGCATTTTCATGATGTTTCCGGATTTCAGAACGATTTAAGCGGAAAACAGGAGCATTTTTGAAAAACATTGTATTTACGCGCTTCCGGAAGGAAAACGGTGTAACCGGTTTCACGCTTTCATGAACCGTTTTTAAAAAAGAAAAAAAGCGTCAAGGCCGTTGCGGCCGGGACGCTCCGGACATCGGATATTCGGGGATCAGACCTCGTATTTCTTATTGAGGTACTTCGTGAGCGGATTGACTTCCTTCCCGTTCTTCGCGGAAAGATGCGACAGGAGCAGGAGGACGGACGCGCCGATCGAGAGGACGTCGAAGACCAGGCAGAGGACAGCATAGTAGACCGGCCCGGACTGATTGCGGACGAAATCGATCAGCATCCATAAGCAGAAAGACGTCGTGAACGCTTCCGAGACAAAGGACCAGATGGCCCCCTGTTTCCTGGCTCCGTTCTTGGAAATCAGGAGCCCTCCCACGGCCAGCATCAGGAAAGAAGCCAGCAGGAAATACCATTTGACGGGAGACAGGAACTGGAACACGATTGCTATGATGAGCAGGATCACTCCCAGCGTATTCAGTTTTTTCTTGACATCCATGGATTTTATCCTCCTTTATTTTACAATGTCGACCGAGTAATCGCTCAGTAGGTTCCCGTCCTTCTTAAACAGTGAACCGAAACCAGAACTGGTGTGCAGAACGTGGTAGTCGTTCTCGAATACGACTCCGTAGTCATATCCGCACCCCGCATAGTCTTCCGCGCGGGCTCCTTCGTCGAGGACAAGGCCCAGGTTCATCAGGGTCAACTCGGCGAGAGAAGCGTTCGAGCCAGAACTGTACAGCGTGGAATTCCGCTTGCTCATCGACGAGTAACCCGTCGACCAGCTGTAACAGAGCGAATAGGAATGCCTTTTCCCTTCCTCCAGGAAATCGTCGTAGACGTAATCGGCTTCGTACGTGTAGTAAGGGAAGCTGCGGATGGAAGAGCAGACGAACGCGCTCTTCGTTTGCAGCGAACCGAACGGGAACGTCCGGTACAGGGAGTCGTACGTATAGAACGGGACGCTGTAGGCGAACGCTTCGTCCGCGTCCCCTAAGGCGATTCTACTTCCCGTATACGTCGAGAGAATGCCTTTCGTATAGCCGGCCTTTCGCAGAGCGGAGGCCAGGGCATCCAGATAGTAAGCGTCGAAGAGGACGTTCAGATCGATGTAAGGCGTGAACGTCGAACCGTAGGAAGCGTCGAGATACTCCTGAAGGTCTTTTTTTTCTTCGTAGAGCGCCAGGCCTTCCTCGGAAATGGAGAACTTCACGTAATTCTGCGTAAACCCGTTCCCGAGGTCCTCTTCGGAGAAATCTAGACTGTAGAAGTCCTTGTTGCAGACTTCTACGGCATCGGCGACCGTCTTCTTCATCTCCGGGTTATAGTACGGATCGGTATCTCCGTTCTCCCCCGGTATCAGATAATACCAGACGTAATGGAGATAGCCGGAGAAGAGATTGTAGGAATCCGAAGTGCTGGACTTCTGATAGGCGTCCTTAAGAATCCTGCTGAGCCTCGAGCTGATCGGGATCTTCTGGTTCAGGTTCTTCGGGTCGTTCAGGGCGCGGATGTTGTAGAAATTATAGTTTCCTTCGCTATCCGTGTACGCCGTGTACGAGTCGATGGACTTATAGATCTCGCTCGCCTCTAGGGCCGCGTAAGAGCTGACGGCGTTGAACTTCTCGTTCGCGTCCGTTCCGCCGGAATCGTCGACGTAGTAGTTCAGGACCAGGTTCTCGTTGTAGGGCCCGTCCTCGTTCGAGTTCGGAAACTCCACCGAATACACGCCGGCTTCCCTTTTCACATCCTTGTTGATGTAAAGATACAGCCCGTAAGTGATGCCGCCTACCCCGACAAGCAGAAGGACGATGATCAGGATGATCCGGACGATGTTCTTCTTATCGTCGTACCGCTTGACCCCCAGGTCCGTATATTTCGGCATAGAGGCTACTCCCGGATCTTCCCCTCGCGGATGGCGACGTACTTCTCGATCTCCGGGCGGTTCCCGAAGATGAAATGATTGTGCCCGATATAGACCATTTCCGGTTTTTCCTTCGAATAGTCGTGCATGCTCGGGTCGTAGACATAAAGCTTCTTGTTCTTCTCAATCTCGGGATCCGGGACCGGAATCGCGCTCAGCAGCGACCGCGTGTACGGATGCAGAGGATACTTGAACAGCTCCTCCGTCTCCGCGAGCTCGACAATCCTGCCCTTATGGATGACGCCGATCCTGTCCGAGATGAAGCGGACGATCGACAAATCGTGCGCGATGAACAGATACGTCAGACCCTTCTCTTCCTGGAATTTCTTCAGCAGGTTCAGAATCTGCGCGCGGATCGAGACGTCCAGAGCGGAAATCGGTTCGTCCGCGACGATGAATTCCGGTTCCATGACGATCGCCCGGGCCAAGCCGATACGCTGTCTCTGGCCGCCGGAGAACTCGTGCGGATAACGCGTCAGGTGTTCCGGGAGCAGTCCGACCTCGCTGATAATCTTCTCGACCTTCTCGACGCGGTCCTTCTCGTCCTTATAGAGATGGAAGTTATAAAGACCTTCCGAGACGATGTACTCGACGGTCGCTCTTTCGTTCAGGGAAGCGGCCGGATCCTGGAAGACCATCTGGATCTTCTTGGTGAATTCGCGCTGCTTCTCGTGGGAGAGCTTGCCGCTAACCTGTTCGCCTCTGAAATAGATGGCGCCTTCCGCGCAGGGATTGATGCGCATGATCGCGCGCCCGATCGTCGTCTTGCCCGAACCGGACTCGCCGACCAAAGAGAACGTCTCCTTCGGATAGATGTTGAACGAAGCGTCGGTGACCGCGCGGAACTTCTTGCTGCCGCGCCCGAAGTCGATCGAAACGTGCTGGACCGAGATGAGCGGTTCCTTCGTCTCGTTCGGCAGCGGCTCGTCCGAGTAATTGCGGAACGTAAGCTTCGGCGCAACCCGGGAAGAGGGTTCTGTTTTCAGGGTTTCCTGTTCTTTTTTGGATTTTCCAAACATAATCCCTCCTTTACTCCTTCATTTCCTTGGCGACCTGCAGCATCTTCTCGTGCAGGTTCTGGATGTTCTTCGGCTTTTCCACCTTCGGCGCGCGCGGATCCAAGAGCCAAGTCTTGGCGTAATGCGTGTCGCTCACCTTGAACATCGGCGGTTCCTTCACGAGGTCGATCGCCAGCGTGTAGTCGCTTCTTAAAGCGAACGCGTCGCCCTTGACCTTGTTATAGAGGGACGGCGGCGTTCCCGAAATCGCGTACAGCTTCTCGCCGCGGTCCGACAGCTGCGGCAGGGCCGAAAGCAGGGCCCAGGTATACGGATGCAGCGGGCGGTAGAAGATGTCCTCGACCGTGCCGATTTCGACCGGCTGGCCGGCATAGAGGACAACGACCCTCTCGGCGACGTTGGCGACGACGCCTAAGTCGTGCGTGATGTAGATGCACGTATAGCCGTATTTCTTCTGCAGAGACTTGATCAGGCGGATGATCTGCGCCTGGATCGTGACATCGAGAGCCGTGGTCGGCTCGTCGCAGATTAGGATCTTCGGGGTGCACGACAGAGCGATCGCGATGACGATGCGCTGACGCATGCCGCCGGAATATTCGAACGGATAATCGTCGTAACGCTTCTCCGGATCGTTGATGCCGACTTCGCGCATGATCTCGATCGCGCGCTTCTTCGCCTCGTAGTGCGAGACGTGCTGGTGCTTCATGATGACCGAGGAAATCTGTTCGCCGATCTTGATGATCGGGTTCAGAGAAGTCATCGGGTCCTGGAAGACCGTGGAAATGCGGGTCCCGCGGATCTTCTGCCAGTCTTTTGATTTATGGACCTTGGCGAGATTGACGTGCGCGTAACCTTCGAGGGTTCCGTCTTCCAGCGTCTTCTTATAGGCGACGCGGAAATTCACCCGGTCGAAGAGGCGGTTCAGCGTCTCCTCTTCCTCGAGCTTCTTCCCTTCCTTCATGCCTTTGATGAGCGTCCTCACCAGTCTCAGGGACATGAAGATGCTGTCGAAGAAGCCGTATCTGGAGGCCGTCAGGACGACGTCCTTCGCGATGCGGTCGTTTCTTTCGGCGGCGCTGGGATCGGCGCCTTTGGCGTATTCCGTCTTCAGAAGGGCGAGCAGTTCCGCCTTTTCTTTGCGGTAGCGTTCGTTGAACTCCGTGTCCGCCTCGCCCTGCTTCCTTCTTTCGGCTTTCTTGGCGGCATATTCCTTCTTCTTGGCGTCGAGCTGCTTCGAGAGCTCGGCGTATTCCTGCTTGGCCGTATGGATCTTGTCCTTCTCCGTCCTGCGGTCGTAAAGCTGGATCAGGTTCTGCTTTTCGACGACGGCGTTCGAAAGGACGCGTATCTCTTCGTGGTACTTGTGGCGGACGTCGGCCGGGAGATGGTAAAGCTCGCTCTTTTCCTTTTCGAGAGCTTCCAGCTTCGCGTAGATTTCCCCGCCGTTCTCCAGATACGATTTCCGGTTCAGTTTCTGCCTCACGTAGGAAAGCATAATCCGGCGCAGAGGATTCATTTTGACCTTCGTGTCGGAGACTTCGTCGTCATATAAGTAAATATCGCCCTTCGAGATATACCCGTTCGCGTCGGTCATGCCCGAAATCGTCTTGGTCAGGACCGATTTGCCCGAGCCGGATTCCCCGACGATGGCGATGGATTCGCCGTCATAGATATCCAGATCGACCCCGCGGATGGCCGTGAGCTGACGCCCGCGGACATTGAACTTCACTTCGAGGTCGCGGATGGAAACGATGACTTTCCTGTCTTTCTTGTTTTCTTCCATGGAATGCCTCCTTTACTGCATGTGCGTGCGCGGGTCGGAAGCATCGCCCAGATTCTGCCCGACGACATATAAGACGATGGAAACGATCGCCGCGACGATGACCGGCGGCCAGAACTGCCACGGATAAGTCGTCCATCCGGCTTCCCCGTCGGAAATCAGACGTCCGATGGAAACCGAGTTCGCGCTCAGACCGACGCCGATGTAGGAGAGGAAGACCTCGTAGCTGATATAGGACGGCAGCTCGGTGGCGACGACCGTGACGATGACCGAGACCATGTACGGAAGGATGTTCTTCGTGACGATTCTTCTCATCGGGGTCCCCAGGCACTTCGAAGCGAGGTTATATTCGCGGTCGCGGATGATGAGGACCTGCGTACGGATGAAGTACGCGATCGAAAGCCAGCCGGTGATGGTCAGGGCGAAGACGAAGGCCCAGAAGCCCTGTCCGATGATGTAGACCAGAACGGAAATCAAGAGAACGTACGGAACGTTCGCGACGATGTTGTAGACCTGGTTCATGATGACGTCGAGTTTCTTCGAATATCCCCAGAACGCGCCGAGGATGACGCCGATCGTCATGTTGATGACCGTGCAGACCACCGCCAGGGCCAAAGACGTCCTCGTCGCGGTCCAGACGGAATTGAACATCGAGTTGCCTAGCGAGTTCGACCCGAACAGCCAGATGATACTGAAACCGTGATAGGCGATGGCTCCGCTCGGATCGAGGTTGAACGCCTCAATCTGCTGCCACCACGGGTTCACGTTGATGTCGTACGGTTGGAAGATCGGATAGACGACCGCCATCAGGACAACCAAGAAAAGAAGGCTCATGACGAACCAGTTCACCTTGTTCGAGAAGAAGACGCGGCTGACCGATTTCCAGTAGGAATACCGCGGAGCGACAATCTTCTCGGACGAGACGGAATTGTGATCCGCGAAAACGAACAGCGAATCGTCTTCGTCATGTGGATTGTACGGTTTTGTTAAATCGATGACCTGCATGAACTAAGCCTCCTTTCTGACTTCAGAAACAGGCGCCTTTTCTTCCGGCTCGGCCGGCTCGTCCCTTTCGGCGACGACCGTCTTCTTCCGGATCCGGCGCTTTCTGCCCGTCGAGCCCTTGTCGACAAAGGAAATGCGCGGATCGATCATCGTGATCAGGATATCGCCCAGGATCAGCGAGATGATCGATAGGAGCGTGTAGAAGAAGGCGAGGGCGACGATTTCGCCGTTATCGGAATTGTTGATGGCGGTCGTCAGCAGTTTGCCGGTACCCGGAACCGCGTAGAAACGCTCGGTGATGAACGCGCCGGTCAGGCAGCTGAGGATCGAGCCAGGGATGCCCTGGATCAGAGGAATCGCGGCGTTCTTGGCGATGTGCTTCCGGAAGATTTCCCCTTCGGAATAGCCCTGCGAACGGGCGAACTTGACGTAGTCGGCGTTCGCCTGGTCGATCATGTAACGTCTGGTCCATTTCATCAGCGAACCGATGGAAGGCAAAGCCAGCGAAACGGCCGGCAGGACGTAGTAGAGCCAGCTGCCGCCGGTCTGGAACTTCGTCGGAAGGCCGATGGAGCCGCCCAGAGCGCGGAAAATCGCGATGTAAGCCAGCGAAGGAACAGCGATGATGAAGATGATGTAGGCCATGCCGAGGTGGTCGACGAATTTATCCTTTCTTCTGGCCATCCAGATGCCGAAAGGAATGCCCAGCAGATAGGAGATCAGCGTGGCGACGATGCCGATTAAGAACGAATAGCCCATCGTGGACAGGCCGTTCTTCTTCGTGGAATAGTTGACGTACCGGTCGTAATACGTGGAAGAGTACATGGAAAGATAAGTCGCTTCGTCGATGTCCGAATACGTCAGCGAATGATAATCGATGGAAGTCGGAACGACGACCGTGACGCACGTGTCGGCGTTGAAATAGAAATCGTAGTCGTTCGTCAGGTTCAGAGCCATGCCGGCGTTGGCGAATGGACTGTACGTATCCGTCTTTTCCCCGCTCTTCGTCGGGAAGCACGCGGTCAGCTGGTTACCGTCCTTGTCGAAGACCTTGATGTAATCGTAGATGTTGTCGAAAACGATCTGGTCGCAGTTCGAAGTGATGTGCTTCGTCTTGCTTTCGACCAAGGCGTCGTCGCTGGTATCGTTCGGCGTGCCGTTGGCACTGAAATACTGAACGGTGAAATCGATGCCTTTGACCCCGTAAGTCGATTCGATCAGTTCGTACTGCTTCGGATAAGGAGTCGTCTCGAAGACGTTCGTGCCCTGCTCCTGCAGGAGGATGTCCTCGATCGTGCGGTCCTTGTCGTCCCCGGTGTAGGAGACTCCGAGGTTGAAGTGGAACCACTGCTGGGAAGTGAACCAGGAGGAAAGTTCATCGTAGTAAATCAGGTATTTATCCTCTGTTCCCGAACCGACGAGGGCCGGGGCGCCGGAAATATTGTCCCACTCCCAGCGGATGTAACGGTCGGTCAGGTTCGAGGAAGAAACATCGTTCGGGGTCTCGAAAGTGAACATCTGTCCGAAGAACTTCCCCAGACGGTGGAAAACATTGTAATCGCGGGTGGCGAAATAGACGGACCGGATGCGCGAGGTCACCTGGTTCTTGAACGTGACCGTATATCCTTCGCTTTCCAGCTCGGAACGGAAACGGTACAGGTACGGGTTCGGTTCGTCGTGGTGAACGACTTTTTCCGAATCGGTGTATTTCCCCTTGTAATCCTCCGTGATAATGAGGTTTCCGTTCTTGTCGCTTTCGCGGGCCGGAAGGGTCTTATAGAACTGAAGGAGCTTGGGATCCATTGTGTCGTAGCGTCCTTCCTCCTTCATCTTGTCGTTGACCCAGTCGGCGTAGGAGTAATAGTCGAGATAGTCGTACTCTTCGAGTTTCTTGGCCCTGTAGACCGCCGCTTCGTTGACGTTCAGATGGGTCAGGTTCGTGTCGCTCGTGAAAATCGCGTCTCTTGATTTCAGTTGGAATATCAGGAGCATGATGATGAACGTGACGACCACTATTGAAAGAAGAGAATAAAGGATTCTCTTAATCAGATATTTAGCCATGTGTTTTTCCTTTCCTCCCCGATAAATATAATGAATTATATACCATTTGCTTCCCTGTTGAAAACAGAAAATTTCCCCGAAGGCTCGGAGTTCCCCGGACGTTTCTAGAAGGAAAAACGCGGCAAGGCATTATCCGGACAGGAAACGTTCAAGAAATGGCTTCGGGAAATATCCGTCCTTTTACGGGCTTTCTTTCTTCCGCTTTTTTGAGTAGAATACAACTACATTCAGAAAAACAGAACAGGAGGTCACCTATATGGCTGCAGATTTATCCGAGAAGAAGGAAGAGCTCGAAAAGCATCTTTCGGCCGCATATCAGGCCATCTGGAAGAACGATTACCTCTCCGCGTACCAGAACTTCACGTCCGCCGGGGACATCGCCAAGGATCTCAGCGAAATGAGTTCCAAGCCGCAGTCGGGCGAATACGCCTCCTTCAGCGAGGAATATTACGACAAGGCGAAGATGTACGCCTCCATGGGCCATCTCAGCTACGAGGACGAAGGCAAGTACCGCCCGCGCAAGCCGGCCAAAGGTTTCGACGAATTCGTCGGGCTTGACTCGGTCAAGGATTATTTAAGGAAGGACATCGTCGAACCGTGGAAGGAACGCTCGATGTACAGCCGTCCGCTTTCGGCCCTCTTCGTCTACGGCCCGAGCGGCACGGCCAAGACCACTTTGATCCAGTCTTTGATCCACGAGCTCGGGGCGACCGGCTACTTCGTCGAGCCGATGAAGAATGTCCATTACCCGCTCGGACTGAAAGAAGAGTTCGGATATCTTTTCTCCCGCGCCGAGGACCGCGACCGCGTCGTCATCTATTTCGACGATCCGGAATTCTTCTTCCCGAAGGAAGGGGATAAGAAGACCATGAAACTCACCAAGACCTGCGAAAAGCTCGTCCGCAAGGAAATCAAGCGCATCCGGAAAGAGCATCTCGACATCCTCTTTGTCGCCTCGAGCGACGCCCCGTACAAACTCGATCCGGGCGTCTTCTCGAGCGGCCTGTTCGACGATCTGATCCGTCTCCACCGTCCGGACCACGTCACGAGGAAGGCCATGATCGAGGAGCGTCTATCCGAAGTATCGGTCACGCCCGAACAGATCGACAAGCTCGTCTCCCTCACCCGCGGATACGTCAATAAGGAACTTTCCCGTCTCTGCCGCGCCCTGGTCCGCGAAGCGAAGTTCGTCACCAAGGAGAGCAAGCCCGCCCTTAATGACGACATCGTCGAAAAGGTCCTGAAGGACTTCGTCCCGGCCGATTCGGAAGAATACGACCGCTCGGTCGAATCCTTCGAAAAATCCCTGCCTTCGGACGTCCGGATCACGGATTCCGCCAAGTAGGGATTCTTCGGATTATTTCCGTTTATGAAGAGAAATCACGCGTGGGTTTCTCTTTTTTTGCGCATTCCGTACGGGAAATACCAGAGCGAGAAGATTCCGACAAGAGATAGGGCGCTGCCGGAAGCGTCGATGAGGGGGACCAGAATCCTCCAGAGATACGTGATTCCCCTTACTTTCACGTCCGTCCCATCAGGATACCTCATCCCGTTCACGCGCGAAGAGCACGCTTCCGCGTATAACACGTTTTTCGCGGATTTCTGCATGTAATAAATGGCCGAAGCGGACGTATGGTCCGCGTTCGGGAAGGCGCGGGAAGGATGGAGCCACATCGTGTTCCCGGCGCGCATACCCTGGTTCATGTTCATGTAGCGGTAACCGAACGTCCCGGCGTAATCGGTCAGGGCGTTCCCTTTCATACCCCATTCGTTCCTTAAGATTTCCGTCATCAGCCCGGAATGGCCTCCCGCCCAGGTCGTCCCGATGCGGTTATACGAGGACATGACCCCGTGGGCGTCCCCTTCTTCCAGGGCGAAGCGGAATTCCTTCAGATAATTCTCGCGGATCGTCTGTTCGTTCGCGTAAGTCACGAGCCCGTTATAAGGATCATCGTTCCGGAAGTTTCCCCGGTCCCCGCGGTTCGTGTCCTGGTCGTTCAGGGCGAAATGCTTCACGAAGCAGACGAGACCGTTCTTCTGGGCGTTCTTCACCACGTTCTCCGCGTAGAGCCCTCCGAGCGTGTCGTCCTCGGAATAATACTCGTAGTTCCTTCCCCCGAACGGATGGCGGTGCGTGTTGCACGTCGGGCTCCACCAGGTGCGGATATGGAGATACTTGGCTTCCTCGGCCATCTGTTCCCCTAAGTGCGAAGCGAGTTCCTTCGAGAACGTTCCGGCCTGGATCGGGTAGCACGGATAGAGCGTCCCGCCGGCGGAGAAGCCCATCGGGCAGTCGGAATAGACGCTGATTTTCTTATGGATTGTCAGCAGCTGGTCGGCGAACCCGAATCCCCAGGATAAATACGAATAGAGTTCGTCCGCGGAAAGGCACTGCACCAGCTCGTCCCATTTCGGAGAGTAATAGTCGAGCGGTTTTCCGTCCGAATCCACGAGATCCATGAAGCGGATTCCTTTGCCGGAAGACGTGACGGGATGTTCCGGAATCTCGATCCTCTCGGTCTTTTCCGTCTCGGTATTGTAGACGTAATCCGTCCGGTCGTCGTTCTTCCCGAGATGGGCGCGCTCTCCGACATCCGTGACGGCCTTTTTGATTTCTTGCGTGAATTCCTTCTTCGCTTTGCCGGCTTTTCCCCCGTCCCCGTAGACCGCAGGCCATGTGTTCAGCCAGTCTTTCCTGGAAAGGAACTTCTGATCCGGACCGACGGACGTGTACGAATCCGTCTCGAAGCGGTTCGTGATCGGGTATCCCGTCTTTTCGGACATGTCGAAAAGGACTTCCTCTTCCTGGTCATATTCCAAAACGAGGTTGGGGTCTTTTTCCCCGACCAGGGAAGTATATCCTTCTTTAGCGAGGATGTTGTTGACCGCACAGTGCGCGTTCTTCCCCAAAGACAGGTCGTACGTCCCTTTCTCGAGGCGGTACGTCTTCTTTCCGTACGCGTCGTAGGACGCCATATATTTCTTATCGAACGATAGGAAACACCGTTCCGTCTCGCCCGGATGAAGGATGGACGTCTTGCAGTAATCGATTAGATCCACCGCGGATTTCTCAATCCCGAGCGCCTTATCGAGCTCCGTGTACGGTTTTGAAACGTACAGTTCCAACACGTCCCTGTCGGGAACCGACCCGGTGTTCTTCACGTCGACCGAACATATAATCTGGTTTCCTTCTTCTTCATACTGGAATCCCGACCATTCGAACGAGGAGTACGAAAGCCCGTACCCGAACGGATACACCACTTCCTCCGCGTAATCGAAATCCCCGGGATTCCCCTGTTTTTTGATGAAGTCCACGTACCGTGTCTCGAAATAGCGGTAACCCGTATAGATGTCCTCGGAATAGGCGACGTACGCGCAGGTCGTTTCCTTCCCGTCCTCGTAGAAGCGGTTGTCCCCGTAGTTCTGCATCGACGGAAGCGAAAGAAGATCGGAGGCGTACGTGTCGGAAAGACGGCCCGAAGGCGTCCTTTTCCCGGAAAGAATCTGTGCCACCGCGCGGAGCCCGTAGTTCCCTCCTCCCCCGATATAGAGGGCCGCGTCCACCCCGTACTTTTTGTCTTCGATAAACCCGCATTCAAACGGGTTCATCGTGTTCAAAAGAACGACCGTCTTCGGAAATCCCTGCTCCTTCACTTCGTAGAGCAGTTCTTCCTCTTCCTTGGTCAGTTCGAGGTAGTGGCGCGAATCGTTCTCGTAAAATTCCTCCATCGACGTAGGAAGATCCTGTCCTTCCCCGCCGGAACGGGAGAAGACGACGACCGCCGCGTCATGATAATCCTTGAAGCTGCTCTCGACTTCCTGATACGCTTCCTTTTCGACCTCGTTCACGGAATAGCCGTAATCCCTTTTCCCTTTCGTCCCGTAATAGGCCCCGTTCATGTCGGTCCCTTTTCCGCGCTTATATCCTTCCTTGTATTTCTTCAGATAAAAATCGCGCAGGGCGGGATTCGCCTCGAACCCTTCCTCCTTCAAAGCAGAATAGAATTCGACGTCTTTTTTTCTGTCGCCCTGTCCTGAACCCGTCCCGCCGTAGACCATATCGACCGAAGCGGATCCGAAGACCGAGATTTTCCTTTCCGAAGGAAGGAGAGGAAGCGTTTTGTTGTCGTTCTTTAAAAGCGCCGCCCCCTGTTCCTCGATGTCCAAGGCGAGCTTTTCGGAATCGGAGAAGGCTTCCTCTTCCGAGGACGTGCGCTTCGGGTAATAATCGACTGTCCCGTCCTCTTCCATTTCCAAATCGTTCCAGCCCCAGCGGCTGGTGTAGCTGTCGGCTCCCCCGCTGAGGACGCGGTTTCCGAATAAGAGCCCCGTCGCGGAGTTCAGAAGGACGGTCAATGTCCCCAAAACGGCTGTCCATCCGATCTTCCAGCCTTTTTTCATCGCAGGAAAACTATCCCAGATTCTTCGCTAGGAACGAACGCAGGGGCTCGAGCGCCGCGTGCGTGTAGAAGCGGTCGTCGGCGTGCTTCAAATTCTTCATGACGTGGTACTCGACCTGATCGTCCCCTAAGACGTAACTCAGATCGTCATAGAAGCGCACGGACTGCAGAATCGGGACGGTGATGTCGATCGTGCCGTGGGCGATGTAGACGTCGAGGTCCTTGTTCGGAATCCCCTTCTTGGCGATTCTCCTCGTCAGGAGGATTTCGTCCTTTTCTTCCTCGCTCAGCTCGGAAATCCTCTTTCCGAGGTAGCGGTTCACGAACGCGTCGTCCCGCTCTTCTTTGTTATAGGATCCGACCATGCTTAACAGCATCGGAGAGATGTTCAGCGCGTCGAAATCCGAGGTGAACTTGTCGAAATCGATGCAGCCGTAATAATCGACGAGCGCGTCGACTTTCGACGTGACCAAAGGATGCAGTTCCTCCCCGATGAAAGGAACCGCGTGGAATTCGTCATCTTCGGTCAAAGCCACCATGCTCGCGAGATACCCGCCGGCCGATTCGCCCCAGACGGCGACCTTCGAGACGTCGTACCCGTACTTGTCTGCGTTCGCTTTCAAATAGCGGACCGCCGCGGTGCAGTCGTTGACCGAAGCCGGATATTTGGCTTCGTCGGACAGGCGGTAGTTCACGGTCGCGCAGGCGTAACCGGCCGCGCGCATGTCCTGATACATCAGGACCGCCTGACGCGACTGGGAGTCGTTTCTGTTGAATCCGCCGCCGTGGATCAATACGAACAGAGGAGGCTTTTCGCCCGATTTCCGAGCCGGGACGTACAGATCGAGATAGTCGCTTTCGGAAACATCCGAATACGGGACTTTCTCGTACGTCTTCCCTTCCCATTCCGGAGCGGGGATGTTTCTGTCGAAGGCGAACATGTTCCGCACCATGTAGTTGATCGTTCCGCGAGACGTCCCGACTTCGACGCCGAGCGTGATCCCGAAGCAGACCAGAGCGGTCAGCACGCAGCTTAAGACGGCCGTACCTGTTTTTTTCATCTTAGGGTTCCTCCTCTACAAAATTAGCATAAAAAGGAATAGTGCCGCGGGAAGAAGGTTCCCGGCGGCACTATTTTCGGAAAGGATATCGACTGGAATTTACTTCGCTTCGACCGGTTTTTCTTCCCTGACGTTATCGAACATGCCCGTGATGCCGACGGCCAGGATGCCGAGCACCGCGAAGACGACGCCGACGATGACCAGGACGCAGCATTGCGAGACGAACGGTTCGTCCGCGTGCAGATCGGACGCCCAGGCGAGGCCCATCTCGTAGACCGAGCATCTCAGCATGTAGAAGATCGAAAGGGCGAAGAGGCAGCAAACGAGGACCGTCAGGACGTCGACACAGATCGCGACAGCCTTCCCGGCGACGCCTTCGAGCTTCAGAGAGCTGAGGCAGAGGGCCAGTAACGAAGAGACGATGATTCCGACGCAGACCCAGATGAACGGCGTCAGAGCCTTGTACTGGGTAGCGAAGTAACCGCGGGAGCCGTTATAGGCGATGCTGAAGACAATCATCATGACAATCGTCAGGACGACCGAGGCCAGCAGTCCGTAGTTGGCGACACCCTGTTTCTTAATGAATTTCATGATTCGTTCCTCCTATTAAGCGTGCTGCTTTTCCAGAATCGACAGCGCGATGTACGCGACGGCAGCAAGGCCAGTTCCAATCGAAGACCCGATGAGCAGACCCTTGGTCAGAGCTTCGTACCAGGTTTCGATATATTCGGTGTGAGAGGAAGCGGTGAGGCCGTTCATGAAGTTTGAATTGACGGCCGCGTAGTAGAATTCGTGGACCGCATCCTGAACTCTCTGCTGCATCCACTTATCGTTCGCCAGGCCGGTTTCGGTCATTTCCGCCCAGCCGTTGATGTTGTTCTCGACGTTCTTACCGCCGTTTCCGGACAGCATGCCGGAAGTACCCATGATGATGGAGTCGCGGGCGTTCATGTAGTAAGCCGGGTTGACCATATCGGTGACCATGTAGCCCTTCCAATCCCATTCGCCGCGTAAGATTCCGAGCATCAGACCTTCGTGGGCGTTGCAGAAGGTAGCCCCCGCGCGTCCGAAGGCGCCCATGGCTGCCAGGGCGTTCTCGTTGACGAAGACCTTTTCAAATCCTCTCAGTTCGCCTTCGCGGGCTCTCTGTTCGGACATGAACGGAGCGATACCAGAACGGTTCAGATCGTAATCGTTGAAGCAGAAGTGTTTCGGAGCGGCGATCAAGCCTTTCTCCTGCAGACCCTTGGAGTAGTCGTTAACCATATATCCGAGAGTGACCGGATCTTCCGAATAATACTCGTGGTTACGGGAGTTATACGGATTTCTGTGAAGGTTGGCGCCCGGGCCCCAGATGGCCATGCAGCCGTTCCAGAGCGAGATGTTGCCGATGACTCTTCCGGCTTCTTCGACCAGCTCGTGATTGAACGTCGCGCCGATGACAGGTTCAGTCGGAAGCGGACGGTTCTCCACGGTCGCATAGTAATCTTCGGAATCCTTGGTCAAATCTTTTCCGTACTGGGTCTGGCCGCTCCAGTTCTGATATAAGGCGCCGGCCGGACCATCGAAGCCCATCGGACCGTCGTCCTGATGCGCTTCCGGCTGACCGACCGACTCGATGGCCGGGAAGGTAGAACCGCCGGCGTTGAGAATCGAATTCAGGGCTTCGCCCATGCTCATCTTCTGGACGAGCGCGACGAGTCTTTCATCGTCGTAAGCGATCTTTTCGCCCTTCTGCGGTTTGGCGGAGGCGAAGTTGTAATCGCTCGGCTTGTTCCAGATGACGTCTTTGCCGAGCTTGTTCGTCGCGTGATCCGTGACGGTATAGACCTGGCAGGTGAGGCCCTTCTGCATCGCCTCGGTGGCGGCTAAGTCCCTCGCGGCGACCGGGAAGGTCTTATCCCAGCCTTTGATCGGATCGAGTTCGACGATCTTATCTTTGTCGCCCGTGAAGTTCTCGACGTCCATGTCCTGAAGCTGGTTCTGTAACAGGACGCCCTTCTCCGAACGGGTGATCGGCTGCAACGCGTCGAGCCTGACGGACTTGACCGCGTTCTTGTCGCCCTTGACCGTGTTCCCGTCGGCATCGACCAAGCCGGTCTTGCCCATATCGGTAAGAACATTGTTCAGAGCGGCATGTGCGCCGTCTCCGACCGCGAAGCGGTAGGTTCCTTTCGGAAGGATGTAGGCGCCTTTGACGCCGTCGTGTTCGTATTTTTCGTCCCAGATGGCGAAATCGCGCATCGTGACGGTAATCTGGACTTTCGTGGATTCTCCGGCTTTCAGTTCTCCGGTCTTGCCGTATCCGACAAGCTGGATGGCCGAAGTCTGATAATCGGAAGTATCGGTCTGCGGCACAGAAACGTAGAGCTGGACGTTGTCCTTGCCGGCGAGTGATCCCGTATTGGTGACCCTGACCGTGGCAACGTAGTTTTCCCCGCTGGCTTCGACTTTCTCGAGATGTTCGCTAAACGTCGTGTAGGATAATCCGTCGCCGAACGAACGGACCGTCTCGTCCTGATACTTCCATTCGGAAGCGTCGGACTTGGCGACGTCGCGGTGGTCGGCGGTCGGCGGTCGGCTTGGAGGCATTGTGGATGCCTAATATCGAATCGAAATATCTGGATTCGTAATACTTGTAGCCGGTGAAGATTCCTTCTTCTTCGGCCATGTACCAGCCAGATTTCGTGTCACGGGTCGCGGCCTGGTCCTTCGGGTCGAATCCCTTGAACGTGAAGTAACCGGTATTGATGCCGGAAGGAGAGACACTCGCCTTCGTGGCGAACGTATCCATCAGACCGCCGGACGGGTTGATCGTCCCGTCGAGGATCTGTGCGGTCGCCTTGAAGCCGTACTGGCCCGGCAGACCGGTCCATAAGACCGCGTCCGCTTCGTACTCTCCGCCCTTTTCAAAGAGTTCCGGAACGTCCATCGCGGAATCGGCGTTAATCAAAACGATGACTTTCTCGTAGTTGGCCCTAGCGTACTTGAGGATGTCGAGTTCGTTCACGGATAAACCGAGGACGTCGTGGTTTTTATCCCAGGTGTTGCCGTTATAGGAAGTGCCTTTCCCGGCTTCGCCCGGCAGATAGTAGCCGGCTTCGGAGCCCATGCGCCCGACCGTAACAATAGCGGTGCCGGACTTGGTGCCCTTTGCCGTCAGACCGAGTTCGGCAGAGCTTAATTCGATGTTCGAATACGGATTCGGATTCGTGATGGCCGTGAAGCCTCTCGGAAGAGATTCTAGAGCGGAAGCCGAAGACTGCGGATAGGTTCCGTCGTCGTTGACGTACTTGACCGTGGTCGTTCCGCCCCAGGCGCCCGCCGCTTCGTGGGTCATGCCCGCGAAAGTGGTCCTATACGCGTCGGAAACCGAGGAGTCGAGTTCGAAACCTTCGGCCTTCAGCTGATCCGGGATGTTGACGCACTCGGAAGCGACCGAGACCGAACCCATAGCGCCGCCGTAGTTCGGAAGATACGAATGTCCGCCGAAGACGGAAACCTTGCTGCCCTTTGCCAGAGGCAGAGCGTCGTTGTCGTTCTTGAAGAGCGACTGTCCCTGACCTGCCAGGTCTTCGGAGACAGCCTGCGCGTAGTCGTGCATGCCCTTGGTGGTCGTCAGATCGTAACCGCGGGCGTTTTCCTTGGAGTCGACCTCATAGTCCCAAGTCGGCTTGGCGTCCGGATCGTTGACGATCTTCTTGGAAACGATGCCGAGGTTCGAATCAATGTAGTCTTTGTAGACCGGCAGGATCTGCGCGGCGTCGAGAGAGAATACCAGGATGCCGCCGAAGATTCCGGTCAGTCCGCGAGCCAAATTCTTCTTTTTCATCAATTCTTTTTCCTTTCCTTTAAAAAAGACGTGATACGAAAAGCAGAAAGCGTTTGGTAAAAATCGCTTTTCCATTTCCGGAAACAATTAGGGCCGCTCAGGTTTGGCAGGAACCGGAAGGGTTGTAATCGCTTCATCTATAGGTTAAAGCGCTTTCATGCTGATGAAAAAACTTTTTCCTAATCGGTAGCAATTTCGACCTAACCTGTAATCAATTATTAGTTGAAGATTCAACAGTCTTCTCCGGGATCGGCATCAAGATATAAACCGCGAAGACCGAATCCCGATACGTGAACGTGATGTTCCCGTGGTACTTATGAACGACGTAGGCCATGCTCTTGGTCCCGTAACCGTGCCCGTCCTCTTTCTTGGACGTGACGAAATTTCCCTGCTTCATCTGCGGGGCGGACGCCGAGTAGTTCTCGATGTAGACGTAGGCCATCCCGCCTTTTTTCTCGACGCGGAGATCGAGGATCTTCTTCTCGGGATCTTTTTCCTTCAGCAGGCTCTCGATGGCGTTATCCATCGCGTTCCCGAACAGGGAGTAGATGTCGTTATACGTCATAAACGAGATCGCCGTCCCGTCGGCGATGATGGAAAGCTTGATTCCGTTCTGCTGGCAGACGAGCCCCTTCTCGGTCAGGATGATGTCCAGAGCATCGTTTCCGGACTTGGCGAAGCTCTCGTAGATCATGACTTCGTTCTCGAGCTCGCTGATGTATTCCCCGCTGTCGCCCCTGTTCCCCATCTTCTTCATCGCGGCAATCTGGTGCTTCAGGTCGTGGCACTTCATGTTGATCGCCTCGATGTTCTTCTGGGAGGCTTCGTAATATTTCCGGTCCGCGGCGAGGTGCGCGGCCAGTTCCTCCTTCTCGCGCTGGGCTTTCCCGGCCGAGAAGATACCCAGTAAAAGAAGGATCAGCAGGATGTCGATCGCTTCCGAATAGACTTCGTAGAGGATCGCCACGGAACGGTCGATGTCGAGAAAGCCCGAAGAATGGAAGATGTAGATGTCCAGAATTTCGTTGATGGCGAAAAAGAAGACCGACGTGACGATGATGGAGGCCTTAGGGACTTCAAACTCCGTCCCGTTCTTGCGGTGAATCGCGTCCCAGACAATGAAAAGCCCGTAGAACAGGAAATAGTACGCGGTCAGAATCAGGTAGTACTCCGCCTTGTCGTACTGGTTTACATAAGGGACGTCCATCAGGCGCATCGTCAGGTTGAACAGGTGGTACCCCGCATTCTGCAGGGTCGATCCGACCATGAAATAAAAAAGGATCTTGTACGGGGATCCGTCGAGGCCGAAAAGAAGGAACAGGTACGAGACGAGATAGACGATTAAAAAGAACGGATAGACGATGACGTCCCTGCTGATCGGGCCGAGGTCGACCGGTTCGGGGAAGAAATATCCGACGGTCAAGGTCGCCGCCAGGAACAGGACCAGCTTCATCCAGAAATACTTTTTCCGTGGGAAGCGGTAGAAGACGACGGCCAAAGCGATGTAGAGCTGGAACATGAAGCCCAGCATCAGCGTTTTCCTCCGTAATAGAGGGCCAGAGCGTCCAAAAAAGCCTTCTTGCGCGAACGGGAGATGGTGAGTTCGTCCTTCCCGGCATAGACCGTGTCGAGGACGACCCGGTCGACCGCGCCGAGATTCACCATGGCCGAGTTGCTGCAGCGCACGAAGCTGTATCGGGTATAGACCGGCTCGAGTTCCTTCAAGGAAGTCCTGACGGATAAGATTTTATCTTTCAGATGGAAACGGACCATGTGCAGGGCGGAATCCATGTAGAGGATGTCCGAGACCGGGACTTTGACTTCCCCGTCCCCGGTATGCAGAAGGACGTACGTGTTCTTCTTTTCCTTCTGGATCTGGACGGCCTTCTTCAGCTTCATGGAGAAATTGAAGTATCCGACGGGCTTCACGAGGAAATCCATCGCATCCACCTCGTAACCGGCGACGGCGTAGCGCGCCATGTTCGTGACGAAAATCAGCGAGCACTGCGTATCGAACGCGCGCAGCTTCTTCGCCGCCTCGATCCCGTTCATCTGGGGGCATCTCGATGTCCATGAAGACGATGTCGCAGCCGGGGTAGTCCTCGATAAAATTGAGGCCGTTCAAAAAGACGGAGACCCGGAATTCCTCCTTCTCCTCTTCCGAGAAGCGGGCGATGTACTCTTGTAAGGTCTTCGCGTATGCCTGATCGTCTTCGACAATGGCTATCCGTAACATGTCCCTATTAGAATAGCATAGAAACGCTTTCTTTGTTTAAAAGCGGAGTTCGGTACATCCGTAAAAGGGGCCAAAAAAGGCGTCCCTTCCTTGAAGAGACGCCGTTCAGGTGCGCTGTACCGTAATGAGAAAGAGAGACTACTTCTTCGAACCGATGAAATCGAAGACGGCCGGAAGGATTCCGACGACTCCGCCGAGAATGCTCAAGATACCGGCGAAGACCCAGCCGACGCCTAATCCCATCCCGTCGGTTGTGTTGAAGCCGTTCGCTCCAGCGTAGCAAGGGACCTCGATGAAGAGGAAGATGCCCGCGAGGATGGCGCAGACGACTGCGACCAAGTTCAGGATGCCCAAGACCTTATCGAGGGTGTGGACATTCGCGAGCGGCAGAACCGCTCCGCAGACGAAGATGACAAACGAAACGATCAGAAGGACGAACGCGATGATGGCCGACCAGGTGGCGCTCGCGTTGCCACTGCCGAAGGTTCCGGCCGTTCCGGAGACATCTCCGGAAATTGTGTAGCCGAAGAAGTCCGTAGAAATGTGAATCGAACTGGAGGCTAACTGGAGGATGAAGGCGACTAAGACAAGAACGGCAGCGCAGATGCCTGAAAATTTAAGAACTTTCTTCATGAAGAATTTTCCTTTCTTTACCTTTACTATAGACCTTTTCTTTTAAAAAAGAGAACAAAAAAAGAAAAACGATCCCTTTCAGAAGGATCGCTTACGAATGAGAATTTCCGCTTACTTGATGGACAGCAGGGAGACCGGGACGGCGGCGATTCCGCCTAAGACCGAGAGGCAGCCGCTGAGCCATACACCGATGCCGAGCTTGACGTATCCGGCGACGATCTTGGTTCCGAACAAGTTCCCGGAGATTTCCCCGATTTCGGTTCCGGTCAAAGGGCCGATGCAGAAGACGAGGATGCCGCCGGCGATGAGGCAGAGCGACGCGACGCAGGCGCATAAGGCGCCGACCTTCTGTTTCTTATATCCTAAGAACGAACCGAAGAGGGATCCGAGCGCCCCGACGATGATCAGGATGAACGCGGTCAGCAACCCGCCGTTCATCTCGAGGACCGTCGTATCCCCGTCCTTGTAGCCGAACGTGTACTGGAACAGCGTGTAGGAGAGGGTTTCCTTACCGGACGAATCCGTTAAGACGATGCCCTTCAACGAGAACAGGGCGAGGGCGACTCCCGCCAGCACGAACGCGAGGATTCCGAGAATCAGGATGTTCAGTCTGCTTTTTCTTTTCTTAGCCATATTTTTTTGTAAAACTTTCCTAAAGTATATATTTATTTTAATACTTCCCGAACCGTTTAGAAGAAGACGCTGCGCGCTTTTTCCTTGGTTTCCTTTGAGGCCGTGAACGGAATGCGGGTCGTGTAACCGTTCTTCGCGGCGACCGACTTCTTCGCCAAGAACGTATAGATCGCTTGGTTCCATTCGAGGACCGCGTCGTTATAAAGCTCGCGCGCGGAAGTGATTTCCTTCTGGAGATACGCGTTCTGCTGCAGGCAGTCGGCGATTTCCTGGTGCGCCTGGATATCCGGATAGGCTTCGAAGGCGACGTTGATTGAACGGGCCATGCCGTCGAGCTTGCCCTGGACGTCGTTACGGACGGCGTCGTTCTTCGGATCCGCCCCGCCGCGGTACGCCGCGACTTCGGTCAGGACCGATTTGTCGAGGTCAATCGCCTTGTCGAGTAGCTTCGCCGCGTTCGAAAGGATCTGCACCCTCTGTTCCATGTAGTTGTCGATCTGGGAAGCGGCGGCCTGAATCTTCTGCTGCAGCTTTCCGTAATATTCGCGGGCTTTCGCCTTGCGGAACTGATAGACCACGCCTCCGACGATGAAGATGAACCACGTCCCGACCTCGCAGAACTTCTCGAAGCCCGTGAGCTGGACCCCGAGCTGCTTCTGGATGACGGAGGCGTCCCTGCCTTCTTCGGAAACAGGATCTCTCGTCTCGTCCAATTCGTTTGCCATAATCCGATGTTCTCCTTTCAGATTTCTAGACTACTTACACTATATCAGATTTAAGGATTCCCTTCGTCCCGTTTTTCGACGAACGGGGAGAGTTCCTGTTCGAGTTCTCCGACTTCCGTCCCGTCGGAAGGGGATTTCGAAAGATACGCGAAGGTCTTGCTGCGGTAGGAATATTCCGCCCCGGCGTAGCGGGACAGGAAGTTCCGGAAGCCCTGGTTCGCGCTCAGTTTCCTGTAAAGAGGATACGTCGAGTCGAAATTCCGCACTTCCATCGGGGTGTCTTTCCTGACCGCGATGTATTCCGTCCAATGCACCGGGACAGAATGCATATATCCGTCCCCGCCCATCACGGAGACGTAGTCCGTGCGCGCTATGCCCCGGAACGAATGGGCCGTGATCATCACGTGGTCGTTCCCGCCGGTCTTCCCTTCGTACGACGTCTTGACGATCAGAGGAGTGATCGTTCCTTTGGCCTGCAAAGCCTCTTTCGAGAACGTGTTCGCCATCGCCTCCTGCTCGTATTCGGAGACGTTCGATTCGGAAGGATCCCTGTGATAGATGTAATCCCTCGTCTTGGTCATCTGGTAGAGCGGGACGGATAAAAGCGGAGCAAGGTCGAAATACATCCCCTGGAAGATTTCCTCCATCACGGCCAGGAAATGCTCCTTCATCTTTTTGATGTCGAACCCGTAGAACGCGCCCGGGGAAGGAAGATAGTCCGCGTTCTGGGAATGGTCCGATTCGATGTAATTCAGCTTTCCTTCCTTCACGAAGGCGAAATCGTCCCCGTACGGTTCCTTGCTTTTTAAAAGCGCCGTCATGTTCTTCTGAGCCAGCGGCGTGAAGAGGAGACGGAACTGCGTCTCGTCGTTCCGGTTCCACGCGTGGAAGAGCGACTCGAACTCCGTATTCGCCATCGCCGTGAAATTCGTCGAGGAGTCGTTGTCCATCAGTTCCTTCTCGGCGAGCTTCGACATCTTCTTTTCGTCCTGACGGACCCGCTTGGCCAGCTGCTTTTCATCAAGAGTCGGATCGACGGTCGGGAAGCGCGAGAATCTCAGTTTCTCCGCCGCGTCGTTCCCGTAGACGAGGTAGGTCTCGTAATGGTAGGACGGGGCCGGATGGACCGTGGTGGCGGTGAGCGTCTCGGTGTGGTTCTGGACGTGGGTGTGTCCTTCCGAATCGGTCGAAGTCGTCGTCCAGTGGATTGTCAGGTGTCCTTCGTAAGTCTCGTCCACCGTCGAATGGATGTATTGGCGCAACAGGATGAACGGATTCCCCAGGATCGAGCCGGACCGTACGCCGACGATCGAGATGTCCGGATCGCCGTTCCCTTCCATGCCGTAATGCTTCCTCAGCATCTCGTATTTCCGATCGTCAAGCTTCTTGTCGAAGCGCAGGACCGGGACGGATTTGTTGAAGATGTCCGAATCCATGCCCCAGTCGAATTCCCCGTTGAGGGCCGCCGAGGATTCCTTCACTTTGCGCAGGGCTTCCGCCGCTTTCTTCTCCGCTTCGTCTTTCTTATTGTCCCGTTCCTTCAGCGTCTTATTCACTTTGAAGACGACGAAAAGGATCATACCGGCGCCCAGAACGAGAAGGACGGAACCGGCGATGATCGCCCAGAGGACGGAAGCGGGGATTCCGTTCAGTAAAAAGAGAATCCCGACGGCGAAAAAGACCACACTCAGAACGATCAAAGCCGTCTTCAGCGTCCTTGAGGACTCCGCCTTTTTTAAAAGCGCTTCGTATTCGGCCTGTTTCCGATAGTAATCGGCGCAGAGGCGCTGATTTTCCGCGTAGTCGCATCCGCTCTTCTTGAGAAGATTTTCGAAATACGCGTCCGCTTCCTTCCGAACGTTCTCCTTATAGGAAGGATACGACGCGATCGGTTCGAGCAGAGTGGATTCATCCATTTTTCCAATTCCCCCACTGCTTCCATTCTATCAGAAAGAACGGAAGAATTCCCTTCGAAGAAAAAGGACAGGACCTCAGATATTCGTGTCCTGTCCTTTGAAGACCGTCTTATGGAGGAGTTTTCCCCAGAGCGTGATGAACGGGCTCTGCAGGAGCATCAGCACCGCCGTGAACCAGCCGACGATCGTCGCGTCCGAATCGAAGACCCGCTTGAAGAAATCCGGGGGATCCCGATACGGGGCGAGAAGGAAGACGGAGATTATCAGGGCGATCAAAGCGCACGAGACGTCCGTCAATATCCTTCCGACGAGATATCCGCCCTTTTTGGAAAGCAGGAGATTCATCGCGTCGTACGGCCCGATTCCGAAATCCGCCTGGACGAAGAGAGCGACCCCGAAGGTCTGGACGAGGAAGCCTCCCAAGGCGAAGAGGATCCTCGCGTAGAAAGGAAGATTGGACGAGCGCAGTCCGAGCGAGGACCAGATTCCATCGAACAGAGCGATGATGAAGGACATGCCGAAGACGTTGATGGCCGTCCCGAGGGAAATCTTCTTCCGTTCCCAGATCAGCATGGGAATAAAGAGGATCAGGTTCAGCATGAGCATCCCGAACGCCCCGGAATACTGTGCAATGAACGCGTTCTCACTTAAACAAAGGATCTGCGCGAAGGCGTACCCGAGGGCGGAACAGGGGTCGTTCCCGAACGAGGCGAGCTTAAAAAGACTCGAACCGAGGCCGATCAAAGCCGTCCCGAGAAAGGATAAGAGGATTTTCTTAACGGTGTTTCCGGCGGAATGTTCTTTCATAAACCCTGAGATTCGTCCAAAGATGCGAACTCACTATATCAGAAAAACGGAAAAAAGGAAAAACGGAGGACAAAAAAGGCCCGGGGTATGAGGCCCGGACCTTATTGGTACAAATAGACTTCGGAAGTAACGGAAGGTTACTTGATGATTTCGGTGACCGTACCGGCACCGACCGTGTGACCGCCTTCACGGATAGCGAACTTGGTGTTGTTTTCCATGGCGATCGGGTGAATCAGTTCGACGGTGCAGTTGATGTTATCGCCCGGCATGACCATCTTGACATCCGCCGGTAATTCGATGACACCGGTGACATCGGTCGTTCTGAAGTAGAACTGAGGTCTGTAACCGTTGACGAAACCAGTGTGACGTCCGCCTTCTTCCTTGGAAAGGACGTAGACGGCGCACTTGAAGGTGGTGTGCGGAGTGACGGATCCCGGCTTGACGAGGACCTGTCCTCTTTCGACCTGATCACGTTCGATACCTCTTAAGAGGACACCGACGTTGTCGCCCGCAGCGGCGTAATCAAGGGTCTTACGATACATTTCGAGACCGGTGATGACAGCGGACTGGGTCGGACGGATACCGACGATTTCGACGGTATCGTTGAGCTTCGCTTCGCCTCTCTCGACACGGCCAGTAACGACGGTGCCGCGGCCGGTGATGGTCATGACATCTTCGATGGCGAGTAAGAACGGCTTATCGACATCACGCTTCGGAGTCGGGATATACTTATCGACGGCATCCATTAATTCCCAGATGGCTTTCTGAGCTTCCGGATCGCCCTGCAGAGCCTTTAAGGCCGAGCCGCGGATGATCGGGACTTCATCGCCAGGAAATCCGTTGGCCGTGAGTAAGTCGCGGATATCCATTTCATCGAGATCCAGTAATTCCGGATCGTCGACCATATCGCACTTGTTTAAGAAGACAACGATGTACGGAACGCCGACCTGACGGGCAAGTAAGACGTGCTCGCGGGTCTGCGGCATGACACCGTCCGGAGCGGAAACGACGAGGATGGCGCCATCCATCTGGGCCGCGCCGGTGATCATGTTCTTGATGTAGTCAGCATGCCCCGGGCAGTCGACGTGGGAATAGTGTCTGGTCGCGGTTTCGTATTCGACGTGAGCGGTATTAATCGTAATACCACGGGCCTTTTCCTCCGGCGTGGAATCGATCTGGTCGTATCTCATGGCGGTGGCATCGCCCTTGGTCGCTAAGACGGTCGTGATAGCAGCCGTAAGAGTGGTCTTGCCGTGGTCGACGTGGCCAATCGTACCGATATTGACGTTAGGTTTCGATCTATCGAACTTCTGTTTTGCCATTTTTATTTTCCTCCAATAATGGTCTTTAACCTTTTAGAATATAGCATATCTTCTTTCTGTTTTGCAACAGAATCCGACGGTCCGGAGAGCGCTTGGAAGCGCCCTCCTTTCCGCAGAAATTCAGAAGATTAGGAATTTCTCTTCTTTACGATTTCGTCCTGAACGGTCTTCGGAACTTCCTGGTAATGATCGAAGGTCATCTGGTAGATACCGCGGCCCTGGGTCATGGCGCGTAAGTCCGAAATGTAACCGAACATGTTGGCTAACGGAACGAAGGCCGAGACGACTTGGGCGTTGCCGTGGGCTTCCATGCCGTCGGTAACGCCTCTGCGGGAAGAAATATCCCCTAAGACCGTTCCCAGATAATCGTTCGGAGTCGTGATTTCGGCGTGGACGATCGGTTCGAGAATGACCGGATCGCACTTGGCCGCGGCTTCCTTGAAAGCCAGGCCCGCCGCCATCTTGTAAGCGGCTTCCGAAGAGTCGACATCGTGGTAGGACCCGTCGAACAGGGTGGCCTTGATGTCGATGGCCGGATAACCGGCGATCAGACCTCTGGTCATCGCATCGCGCAGACCGTCGTCGGTCGGCTTGATGAATTCCTTCGGAATCGCGCCGCCGACGACCGCGTCGACGAACTCGTAGCCTTTGCCCGGGTTCGGTTCGAAACGGATGTCGACAACACCGTACTGACCATGACCGCCCGACTGCTTGATGTAACGTCCTTCGACCTCGGCGGTCTTGCGGATCGTTTCGCGGTAGGCGACCTGAGGAGCGCCGACGGTGCACTTGACGCCGAAGTCATCTCTCAAACGGGTGACGTTGACATCGAGCTGCAGTTCGCCGACACCGGCGATAATCGACTGGCCGGTTTCCTGGTTGGTATAGAAATGGAAGGTCGGGTCTTCTTCGCAGAGCTTCATCAGGGCGATGGCCATCTTTTCCTGGTCGGCCTTGGAAGCGGCTTCGATAGCTTCGGAAATGACCGGATCGGAGAACTGGATGGATTCGAGGGTGACTTCCCTGGATTCGTCGCAGAGCGAGTTGCCGGTGGAGGTGGCCTTTAAGCCGACGACCGCGCCGATTTCGCCCGCGTGGAGTTCTTCGACGTCCTGTCTCTTATCCGCGTGCATCAGGACCAGACGGGAGATACGTTCGTTGACGCCCTTGTTGACGTTGCGGACATAGGTGCCGGTCTTCATGACGCCCGAATAGATACGGACGAAGGTGAGCTTTCCGATGAACGGATCGGTCGTGATCTTGAACGCCAGCGAGCATAACGGCTCGTCGTTGGAAGCGTGGCATAAGACCTCGTTGCCGTTCTTATCCTTTCCTTTCTCCGGCGGAACATCCAGCGGAGACGGCAGTAACGCGACGACGTAGTCGAGCAGGTTCTGGATGCCCTTGTGCTTATAGGCCGAACCGGCGAGGACCGGATGGAGTTCACCCGTGATGGTGGCCTTGCGTAAGGCGGCCGTCAGTTCTTCGACGCTCGGTTCTTCGCCGTTAAGGACCTTCATCATGAGGTCGTCATCGTAGTTCGAGACCTTTTCGAGGAGCTCTTCGTGATACTTCGCGGCGACATCCTTGTAATCTTCCGGAATGTCGATCTTGACCGGCGGAATTTCCGCGCGGTTCTGATCGTCGAACTTCCAGGCGATCATCTTGACAAGATCGATGATCCCGTTGAATTCCTTGCCCAGACCGATTGGATACGTGATGACAACGTATTCCGCGCCGAGCTTCTGCTTGATGGACTTGGCAGACATTTCGAAGTCCGCGCCGACCGCATCGAGCTTGTTGACAAAGACGAGACGCGGAATCTTGTACTTTTCCGCCTGTCTCCAGACCGTTTCGGTCTGCGGCTCGACGCCGTTCTTGCCGTCGAGGACCGTGACGGCGCCGTCGAGAACACGGAGAGAACGCTCGACTTCAGCGGTGAAGTCGACGTGCCCCGGAGTATCGATGACGTTGATACGGTAGCCTCCCCATTCGCAGACGGTGGCCGCGGACTGAATCGTGATGCCGCGTTCCTGTTCCTGCTTCATGAAGTCCATGGCTAACGTGCCGTCTTTGGTCGTGCCAATCTTGTAGTTTTCGCCAGTGTAGTAAAGGATCTGTTCGGTGGTAGTGGTTTTTCCGGCATCGATGTGAGCCATGATACCGATATTGCGGACCTTATCCAGCGGGATGGACTGGATCTGTTCTGCATCATGCGTTTCTGCCATAAATCAATTCCTTTCCTGCGACTAGAAGCGATAGTGGGCGTAAGCCTTGTTGGCTTCCGCCATCTTGTGGACGTCTTCCTTCTTCTTGACCGCACCGCCGGTGCCGTTCGCGGCATCGATGATTTCTCCGGCGAGCTTATCTTCCATCGTCTTTTCGGAGGTTCTGAGTCTCGCGTAGGAGACTAACCAGCGAAGGCCGAGGGTGACCTTACGTTCGGCGCTGACATCGACCGGGACCTGGTAGTTGGAAGCACCGACGCGTCTGGCCTTTAATTCGAGCTCCGGCATGATGTTGCCGAGGGCGACTTCGAAGACCTCCATCGCGGGTTTTCCGGTCTTCTTCTCGACTTTGTCGAAGGCATGGTACAGGATTTCCTGCGCGGTGCCTTTCTTTCCGTCGTACATGATCTTGTTGATCAGCTTGGTGACGAGCTTCGAGTTGTAGATCGGATCGGCGATGACATCTCTATGCTGGATATTTCCGTTCTTACGTGGCATATTCGATTTTCCTAATCCTTTCTATTACTTCTTGGCGAATTCGCCGTTCTTCTTGGTTCCGTATAAGGAGCGGCCCTGCTTGCGGTTCTCGACGCCGAAGCATTCCAGACCGCCGCGGATGATGTGGTAACGGACACCCGGGAGATCCTTGACACGGCCGCCGCGGATGAGGACGACCTTGTGTTCCTGAAGGTTATGGCCTTCTCCGCCGATGTAGGCAGTGACTTCGTATCCGTTGGTGAGACGGACACGGGCGTACTTTCTTAAAGCCGAGTTCGGCTTCTTCGGAGTCATCGTACCGACACGAGTGCAGACTCCGCGCTTCTGCGGCGCATACTGAATGTGTTCCTTCTTGTTGAGAGAATCCCATCTCTTTCCAAGAGCAGGAGCTTTCGACTTTTCGACAGACTGGATTCTGCCGTTGCGGACCAATTGGTTAATGGTTGGCATTTGTTCTCTTTCCCTTTCTTGAATGAACTCTATTTACACGATTCCGGGCGTTTCCGCATCCGGACATATAAATAGCCCGGAATGAAATCCGTGCTTCATAAATCTAAAGCATTTCGTCCCGGGTGTCAATAGATTTCCGTTAAAAAGATACGCCCGGATAGGACTCCTTAATCCCCTCCGGGCTTCCTCTTCTTCATGAACAAGGATTTAAAGCTTCCGAAACGCGTCTTTTCTCTTCAGATAGTCGTTCAAGACGTCATCGAAGGCGTTCGTCTTCAGGACCTTATGCACCCTTTCGACGTCCCACGGCTTGACGTTCTGCGTGTGGAAGAACGGGAAGAAACGGATCGTCTTGCTGAAATGGCGGATGACCGTCTCGGCGTTTTCCTTATGCTGCTCGTTATATTTATAAGGAAGGAACTTCTTCTTGAGGACGCACTTGTTCAAAGCGTCCTGGTCGAGCAGGATGCTGTTCTTCCTCACGATGCGTTCGCGGCACTTCCGGAACAGCCCGGTCTCGCGGATGCGCTTCAGATTGAGCAAGAGCACGCCCGAGTTCTGATAATCCGCCTTGATCCAGAACGTCCCGAGGTAATCGGGCGCCGCGGCGAACTCGTAATCCTCTAAGTCCAGATCGTATAAGGACGAGATGTCCTTCATAACGAAGATGTCCGTGTCGAGATAGAGGATCTTGTCCGGCAAGGACGAGATCCCGTCCGCCAGAAGTCTAAGGAGCATGTACGGCGTATACGACGACTTCATGCCATTTTCCGTCGAGGCGAACATCTTTTGAAATAAGGCCGTGCAGTCGACCTCTTCCACTTCCGAAGCGGGGTTCTTTTCCTTCACGAGGGAATTCAGATATCGGATCTGTCCGTCCGAAAGAGGGACGTAGCGCGGATTTTTCTCCGCGAGGTCCATGCTTAAAAAATGGACGTGCACCGGGCGGGAATTGTACGCGAGGTAGGAGAGCAGGACGATTAAGAGCCCGTCCGCGACATCTTTGTTCCCCGCGATCAGCAGATGGACGGTCTTCGGGTCTTCGGACGGATTCATCTAACAGAGAGTTTCCTTTCCTTGTACGGACGGCGGTTGAACGAATCGTATTCGTGCAGGTTCTTAAATAGGAACGAGGCGATTTTCCCGTTTAAAAGCAAGGAGTCGAGCAAGAGGATTCCGGCGCAGAGCAGGGATCCGCTCGCCATCGCGATCATGTCGGTCATCGTGTCGACCACGTCGGTCGTGACGTAGATCTGCGCGTCGTTCTTCAACAGGACGTCGACCGTGTACTCGATGATTTCCCAGACCCCGCCGACAGCGAGCTGGAAGACCGTCGCGAACCCGGCGATCCCGAGGTCGCTCCACTCCCCGTCCTTATTCAGAAGGGCGACGACGTACATGGCGCAGAAAAAGACGATCGGTCCGGACATCCAGTGCAGGATCTTGTCGAAGTTCGGGATCATCTGGTAAAAGTTGCACGCGTTCGCGAGGTACATCCCTAAGAAGTCGAAGAGATAGAGCACGGCCTTCATCGGCCAGGCCACGCGGAAGCGGAAAAGCAGCAGGAACGCGACGGGAATCAGGGCGACCGCGAGGAAAGAAAGGTTCTGAACGGCGTGCGGGAAATGCTCGGAGAAAGGCTTCATCAAAAAATATGAAATCAGCCCGGTCAGGACGAAGACGAGCGGTGGCAGGATTTCCTTCAAGAAGAATACGGCCTTACTTTCTTCCTTCATCCGTTTTCTCCTTCCGTTCTTCCCTTCTGGCGGAGATTTTCATCCGCAGTTCCTTCATCTGGTTCTTCAGCGAACGGCGGAAGCGCCCTTCGAAGACCGCGTTGCAGATAAACGAGGCGATGAGCAGAAGATAATAGGTCAGGAACCGCCAGAGCAAAGTGACCGTCGAAGTGATGGCGCTGATCTGTTCGCGCGGCATGGAGCTGACGAGCAAGGAACTCAAAACGATTTTGAAGGCGTACTCGATGCCGACCGTTCCGCCCGGAGTCGGAATCCAGACGACCGCCGCCAACGCGAAGACGGTCCCCATCATGACCACGAAGAAATCGCTCCAGCCGACGGTCTCCACCCCGACCGCCTTGACCACGAAGAAAGCCAGGGCGTAATTGAACGAATACGAGACGAACTTCAGGAGGAAGGCACAGAACACGCCTTTCTTCCGATGTCCCATCTCCTTAACGACATTCTGGACGTTGACGCAGTAGCCTTCGAATTCGACAACCTTCGGTTCGAACCGTTTCAGCCACTTGAAATGACAGAGCCAGGAGAAGGTTTTCACAAGGAAGTCCGCCATCTTCTTGGAGACGCCCAGAGCGATGATGAACGCCAAGAACAGGTAATTGAAGATAAACCCGATCAGGGAAATCCACTTCAAGGAAGGATGGATGGCGTCCATCTCGCCGACGAAGCGGTTGAAGAAAAAGAGCGAGGCCGTGTTGTAGATGTTCACGACGACCAAGAAGATGATGAAATTCATCAGGATGATTCCGCTCGCCTTCCCAGTCGTGTCGCCTTTCTTGTGGAGGGCGTAGATCTGGAACGGCTGGCCGCCGGCCGCGAACGGGGTGACCCCGTTGAAGAAATGCTCGCTGGCCCCGATCAGATAGAGGTCCTCGAAATCCGCCTTGGATTCGGTGATTTTCCCGATGAGGCAGAGCGAAAGGGGATACGTGAAAAAATAGATTGCCGCAACGCCGATGGTCCCGACGAGCCACCAGTAGTTCGACCCTTCGGCGATCTTCGTGAAGGTCTTCCCGATTTCCTGGATTTCCCCGAAGGACAAAAAAAGCGAGACGACGAGGACGGTCAGGGCGATTAAAAAAATGACGCTCGAAATGTATTTGGTCTTGTTTTTCTTGTTGTAGAAGACTTCTTCTTGCAAGTCTTCCCCGGTTCCGGCTTTCTCTTCGACGGGAGCCGCTTCTTCTTTCTTCGTGTTTTCCGTTTCTTCCATAGTCCTTCGAATCAGGCCACGATCCACGATTAGTTTATAAGTTTAAAGGGAAAGGAACAATAGACATTTCCTTATATAGAAGCTAGAGGACGACCGCCCCCTGGTGCATGTCGATGAACGGCAGGTCCTCTTCGGACACGTCGCCTTTCTTGACGATCTCCGCCGACTGCTTGCGGTACTCGCTCGGGGACATCTTCATAAGTTTCTTGAACGAAATGGCGAAATAGTTCGGATCCGGGATGCCGACCTTGTTGGCGATGTCCGTGATGGACTTGTCCGTATAGGCCAGGTAGTAGCACGCGTTCGAGATGCGGTGGCTTAACAGGCACTGGATTGGGGACTGGTTGACGTATTTTTTAAAAAGCTTGCACAGTTCGGACTTGCTTAAAAGCGAATTCCGCGCGATATCGTCGAGCGTGATCTGGTTCATGTAGTTCTCGCGGATGAAATTGATCGCGGATTTCACGAGCAGGACCTTCGAGGAATAGGAGGTTCCGATCACGTCGGACTTCGGAATGTTCCTGTAGAGGATGTACCAGGCGTCGAGCAGCATGATCTTGATGCCGAGCTCGTAGCCGTCCTTCTTGGCCGTGTTGAAGCGGATGGCGTTCATGATTGCGTTGATGAACCGCTTACCCCAGTTCCCTTCGACCTTAGTGTCGGGGATGTAGTAATACGAATGGTCCCCGTTGATGATCGGGAGAACGTACATCCTCTCGATGTCGGAGGTGTGGTAACCGTAGATCATGACCGGGTTGAAAACGACCGTCTGGATGATGGAATTCGGGAAGTTGTCGTGCAGGACGCAGTGCAAAACGTTCGAGTTGATGAAGATCGCGTCCCCTTCGTGGACCGTCACGGTCTCGTCGTTGCAGGAAATGGCGATATCCCCTTTGATGGCGAGGGTAATCTCGACTTCGCTGTGCCAGTGCGCGTAAAAGGAACGCGCGCCCAGATAACGATAGCCGTCCCCGTAGAAGGCCACCGGGAATTCCGGCCGTCCGTGATTGATCAGTTCGTGCATGTTCTCATCGATCAAATGAGCTCCGGTAATGGGGTTATTCATTTCATATCACCTCTTTGACTATTATTATACTATCCGAAATAAGAAAGGAAAGGGGAAACACGCCCATTAAATTATTACATTCGTGTTAAAACGAGCGCGTTTGTTGAGAGCGGGTCGGAGTCTTCCCTTCCTGCTCCTTCACAAGCGCCCGGAATCTCCTTCCGGAAAAGTTTTTAGAAAAAAATTTTGGGAATTCCGTTTTTCGCCTTGAGAATATTTTAATATCCAGAAAAGAACTCCAACGTCCTCTTTTCGGGGTTGTTTCCCGAAAAAGGCCCGATGCGCTTAGCTCTTTGAACGGGCCGGTACCGAATCGGACTGTTCAAGGCGTTTCGGACGGTTTTCAGAATTTAATTATACTAAAAATCTACTAACCACAAATTCCTCAAAAAGTGGCTTAATTACGGACTTTTTCAAGTGTTGACTTTCAATTTTTTCTTCCTTATTCTTAATTTACGCGAAGCGATTCGGCTAAGTAGAACAGGGGAAGAAAAAGTGAAAATCTCTGGTTTGCAGAAGGTCACTCTTCTGGACTATCCGGGACTCGTTGCATGCACCGTATTTACACCCGGATGTAACTTTCGCTGCCCCTGGTGCCATAACGCCGGGCTCGTGATCCGCGCCGAAAACGACACGGTCTCCGAAGAAGAATTCTTCGCCCTCTTAAAAAAGAGGAGAGGGCTACTCGACGGGGTATGCGTCACCGGCGGAGAGCCGACGCTCCAGAGCGGGCTACTCGACTTCATTAAGAAGATGAAGGATCTCGGCTACCTGGTGAAGCTCGATTCGAACGGGTACTCCCCGAAGATTCTGAAAGAGATCGTCGGGAGCGGACTTGTCGATTACGTCGCGATGGACCTCAAGAATTCTCTGGAGCACTATCCCGAGACCGTTGGAATGGATCCGAAGGAATTCAAAAAGGAGAACATTCTCGAATCGGTGGAGTTCTTAAAGAGCGGAAGCGTCGATTACGAGTTCCGCACGACGCTGATCCGGCAGTTCCACGACGCGAAAAGGCTGAAGGACATGGTTCCTCTTCTGGTCGGTTCGAAACGGTACTTCCTCCAGAACTTCAAGGACTCGGGAGACTTGGTCGACGAAAGCAGGAAGTACGAAGGATTCTCGGCAGACGAATGCGAAGAATTCCAAAAGATTTTTCTGAACGCGGGCGTTCCCTGCGAACTCCGCGGGATTGAATAATGAAAGGACGGGTATACGTTATGTATCAGGTGAAGAAGAGAAACGGAGATATCGTCGAATTCGATATCAAGCGCATCGTCAACGCGATTACGCGCGCTTTCGACGCGTGCAACAGGCAGTACAACGAATCGCAGATCCGTCTGATTGCCTTGGAGGTCACTTCGGAGTTCGAGAGCAAGATCAAGGACAACCTGATCTCGGTCGAGGACATCCAGGACGCGGTCGAATCCACTTTGAGCAAGGCCGGATTCGCCGACGTCGCGAAGCGCTACATCCTCTACCGCAAGTCCCACGAAAACATCCGCGAGATGAAGAAGACGATGCTCGACTACAAGAAGCTCGTCGACGGATATGTCCACAACCTGGACTGGAGAGTCAAGGAAAACTCGACGGTCACGTATTCCATCGGCGGCCTGATCCTTTCGAACTCGGGCGCGATCACGGCGAACTACTGGCTGAGCGAAGTCTATGACGACGAAATCGCCTCGGCCCACCGCAACGCGGACATGCACATCCACGATCTGTCGATGCTGTCCGGCTACTGCGCCGGTTGGTCTTTGAAGCAGCTCATCCAGGAAGGACTCGGCGGCGTTCCGGGCAAGATCACGTCCGCGCCGGCGAAACACCTCTCGGTCTTATGCAACCAGATGGTGAACTTCCTGGGCATCATGCAGAACGAATGGGCTGGCGCCCAGGCGTTCTCGTCCTTCGATACGTATCTGGCTCCGTTCGTCCGCGAGGACCATCTCAGCTACGAGGAAGTCAAGAAATGCATCGAGTCGTTCGTCTTCGGAGTCAACATCCCGTCCAGATGGGGCACGCAGTCGCCGTTCACCAACATCACGCTCGACTGGGTCTGCCCGCCGGATCTGGCCGACCAGTACTGCATCGTCGGAGGCAAGCTCCTCGATTACAAGTACAAGGACTGCAAGAAGGAAATGGACATGGTCAACAAGGCTTTCTTAGAGACCATGATCGAAGGCGACGCGAACGGGCGCGGATTCCAGTATCCAATCCCGACCTACTCCATCACCCGCAACTTCGACTGGTCCGACACGGAGAACAACCGTCTCCTGTTCGAAATGACCTCGAAATACGGGACTCCGTATTTCTCCAACTACGTCAATTCCGACATGAAGCCTTCGGACGTCCGTTCGATGTGCTGCCGTCTGAGACTCGACTTACGCGAACTGAGAAAGAAGTCCGGCGGATTCTTCGGCTCCGGCGAATCGACCGGTTCGGTCGGCGTCGTCACGCTGAACATGCCGCGTCTGGGATATCTCGCTAACGACAAGGAAGATTTCTATAACCGCCTCGACCGCCTGATGGACATCGCCGCGAGATCACTGAAGATCAAGCGCACGGTCATCACGAAGCTGCTCGACGCGGGCCTCTATCCGTACACCAAGCATTATCTGGGCACGTTCAACAACCACTTCTCGACGATTGGGCTCGTCGGCATGAACGAATGCTGCCTCAACGCCAAGTGGCTGAGAAACGACTTGACCCATAAGGACGCCCAGGATTTCACCGAGGAAGTCCTCAAGCACATGCGCGCCCGTCTGGTCCAGTACCAGGAACAGTACGGCGACCTCTACAACCTCGAGGCGACCCCGGCCGAATCGACCGCGTACCGTCTCGCCAAGCACGACAAGGAACGTTATCCGGACATCATCACCGCCGGAGGCAAGAACGGAGCCGCTCCGTATTACACGAACTCCTCGCACCTGCCGGTCGGCTACACGGACGACGTCTTCTCCGCTCTGGACATCCAGGACCGTTTCCAGGTCCTCTACACTTCCGGAACGGTCTTCCATACGTTCTTAGGAGAAAAGCTCCCGAGCTGGAAGAGCGCGGCGGATCTCGTCAAGAAAATCGCCTGGAACTACCACCTGCCGTACTTCACGCTGTCCCCGACGTATTCGATCTGCCCGGAGCACGGGTACATCGCCGGAGAAAAGTGGAAGTGCCCGGTCTGCGGAAAGCCGACGGAAGTCTACTCCCGCATCACCGGCTACTACCGACCGGTCAAGAACTGGAACGACGGGAAGGCCGAGGAATTCAAAGAACGCAAAGTCTACGACATGGGCGATTCCCATTTCCACGAACACCTCTACGGCCAGCAGCAGGACGGTGCGGAAGAGAACGCCGCCATGGACGGAGGAGCCCACATGGAAGCGGGAGATTCCGTCTTGGTCAGCCCGAAGAAGGAATACCGCTATCTCCTCTTCACGACCCCGACCTGCACGAACTGCAGAATGATTGAGAAGATGCTGAGCGATAATGGGATCGCCTATACGCTGATCGACGCGACCGAGCATCAGGACCTCGTCGAGAAATACAATGTCTCGAGAGCTCCGTCTCTGGTCATCGACGCGACCGACGAGGATACGAAGATCCTCTCGGACGTATCGAAGATCGTGACGTACATCCGGTCGAATCCGCTGAGCGCGAAGGAAGGCGAATAATCCGATAAAAAGAAGGAACCGGTCCGAAAATCCGGTTCCTTTTTCACTGCGTTTATTTACGAGACAACGAAGGGCAATCGAGTAGGTAACAATCAAGTCCCTCTCACACCACCTAGCATGCCGTTCGGCACTGGGCGGTTCTCTCCGTACTAGAAACTTTGTCTTTCTGTTGGAGATAGTAATCTAAGGGGTCGACCAGACCCCTTTTGATTAGTATCTCC
>Ga0256406_1000970_pt1 | contig 48321 bp, 40 predicted proteins | sample RumenRJG_03DNA_FD_185986 | JGI IMG/M metagenome (GOLD analysis project Ga0256406, IMG submission 185986) | Bovine rumen microbial communities from Lethbridge, Alberta, Canada - RJG_03 | ecosystem: Host-associated > Mammals > Digestive system > Stomach > Rumen | place: Canada: Alberta | collected... | reverse complement strand
TAGCTTACAGTTCATTACTTTCAATAATGCTGCTCGATTCTAACCCATAGAGTCGATTAATTGAATGTTTTATGTTCTGATTCAACAACTTATGTCTATTGTTAATGAAGTTTAGTGGACACTAGTGTAATTATATATTATATTTCTTATATTATTAACATTTTAATACACTTTGGTTGGGGAGGCTAACCTTATTGTAGTATGTAGAAATGTAGTAATGTAGTGTCCTCACTCTTATTGTGAACTGTGAATTGTGAACGTTGATAACTTGATTGCCTGCTCTTGGAAAAAGCTTAATGCAAGGTTTGCAAGGTGCAAGGTTTGAAAGGTTGTGCTCCTTTTCAGTGTAATGTCACTGCGATTTCAGCGTGAGGGCACTGCGATTACGAAGGAATCGAAAGGTGATATAACGGCAATTGCACTGTTACCTTCCTACTCAAATTAAAAATAGCCGCCTTATGAGGCGGCCATCATAAATCGTATTGCAGCGATAATTATGCGTTGATAGCATTGTCGAGCTCGGCGCCAGCCTTGAACTTAGCGACCTTCTTGGCTGCGATGTGGAGAGCCTCACCGGTGCGGGGGTTCTTGCCCTCACGTGCAGGGCGCTCGTTGACGGAGAATGTGCCGAAGCCGATGAGCTGGAGCTTCTCACCCTTTACGAGTGCGTCCTTGATAGCCTCTGTGGTAGCGTCGAGAGCCTTCTTGGCCTCTGCAGAAGTGATACCTGCACCCTCTGCAATCTTCTTTACTAAATCTGCTTTTGTCATAGTTGTATTATTATTAAATGAATATGATTTCTCGATTATTTCCTTGATTAATCTCTAAATCAGCGACAAATATAGTGGAATAGTTTTATTCGGCAAACTAAAATTGCGGAAAAATGACATAAAAGACTAAAAAAAGTCGGAAAACGCTTACTTTATAGGCATTTAAGGTCTTTTTTTCGTAATTTTGCAGCAAATTTAGAAGAAAACTATGTTTAGAATACCAGCGGTAACCCGCAATCTTATCATCATCAATTTTCTGTGCTTCATCGGCATGCTGGCCTTGGCACAGGCAGGAGTGACGGACCTCAATAACATCTGTGGTCTCCATTTCTTCCTTGCCAGCGACTTCCATGTCTATCAGCTCATCACTTATATGTTCATGCATGGCGGCTGGGAGCATATCATCCTCAACATGTTTATGCTTTGGATGTTTGGAGCCGTGATGGAGCGCGTGTGGGGCCCGAAACGTTTCATCGTTTATTATCTCTTCTGCGGCGTGGGTGCCGGACTGATGCAGGAGATAGCACAGTTTATACAGTTTTATATCATTGCTTCCGACTCCGGCTTCGGCTTCTCACAGTTGATGCAGGTCGCTGCAGCCAACGACGGAGCACTAAGCCAGTGGACGACCGTGGGTGCTTCGGGTGCTATCTATGCCTTGTTGTTAGCTTTTGGCATGATGTTCCCCGACGAGAAGATGTTTATCATCCCTATTCCTATCCCCATCAAGGCCAAGTGGATGGTGCTCGGCTCTATCGCCGTGGAGCTCTTCTCAGCCCTCGCCTCTCCGGGCTCACAGGTGGCTCACCTGGCTCACCTCGGTGGCATGATCTTCGGTTTCTTCCTGATCAAATATTGGCAGAAACATCCTTACAGCGACGGCTTGCAGGGCGGCATGCAGTTCTTCAACAACATGCGGAGCCGCTGGGAGCATGAGAAGATCAAGCGCTATGAGCGGAAAAATGAGGACCCCGACTGGACCTACAATGCCCATAAGCGTGCATCGCAGGAGGAGATAGACCGTATCCTCGACAAGATTCGCAAGAGCGGCTACGACAGCCTCACACGTGAGGAGAAGCAGACGCTGTTCGATCAGAGCAAGAAATGAAGAAATTTTCAAAGATTACTTTTCAGATTATAGGTGGAGCCAATATTGCCTCCATCCTTCTGATGTTTCTCATAGGTCATGCTGACTGGGTGGATCCCACGGTGTGGCCTAAATTGAGTAATATGGGGTTGCTCTTCCCTATTATTCTCGCCATCAACTTTGCTTTCCTCGTCTTCTGGATATTTGTGAAGCCACGGTGGGTCATCATGCCCTTGCTCGGCTTCATTGTTTGCTATGGATCCGTAAGGAAGTATTTTCCTATCAACTGGCCTGCGGACCCGCCAAAAGGCTGCATCAAGGTGCTGTCTTACAATGTGTGGTTCTATGCAGGCTGGGAGGACCGCTCGAAGCCCAACCCTATCCTTGAGTATATTAAACAGCAGAATGCCGATATCGTGTGCCTGCAGGAGTCGGCGGAGAATGAGGTTGGCAGTGTGCAGGTCGACTCTATTCTCGGCAAAGTGTATCAATATAAGGACACGGCAAAGAACGGAGGCGACTTCATGACTATCTTTTCCAAGTATCCTATCCTTTCGAAAGAGCATATCCGTTATGAATCGAAAAGCAACATGAGCTGTGCCTTCAAGTTACGCATCAGGCATCGCGACGTCATCGTCATCAATAATCACCTGGAGACGACGGATCTCACTTCGGATGAGAAAGAGCGGTTCCAGCTCATGATCAAGGGTGACCTTGGAGGCATGGCAGCCACGCGTACGTCGAAATGGCTCATCTCGCATCTCGCTGAGCAGACGAAAAAGCGTGCACCCGAGGCCGAAGCCGTGGCGCGCTATATCGCTTACCACAGTGGCACCCCGATGATTGTGTGCGGCGACTTCAACGACTCTCCCCTATCCTATGCCAACCGGACCATCGCCAAAGGGCTCACTGACTGCTATGTGAAGACTGGTTTCGGACCCGGTATAAGCTATCACCGGTCAAGGATGTATGTAAGGATTGACAACATCATGTGCACCCAGGATTTCACGCCTTATGCATGCAAAGTGGACAATTCTATTAAAAATTCAGACCATTATCCCATAATGTGCTGGTTAAAACCTTAATTTTCCGCCTTTTTATTCACAAAGAAAATAAAAAACTCGTAACTTTGCACATATTATATGCGTACTGTGTGCTCACGGTGCGCAGATTAATCCATTTTAATGCATTTAAAAAGAAAGAAACAACAAAAAATAAATAACTAACAAACAAAATGCAAAACAAAGGAATCGTTATCACGACAGCCGTTCTTCTGACGCTCGTGAGCCTCTTCTACTTGAGCTTCCCGATTGCCACAAGCTACTATGACAGTCAGGCAGCCAAGCGGCCCGATGCCATTGCTCAGCAGGATTACAAGGATTCTGTGAAGTATCTCGGCATCTACAGCTACCAGAAGTGCTTGGAGACACAGATTGGTCTGGGTCTGGACCTTAAGGGCGGTATGAACGTGATCCTCGAGATCTCCGTACCTGATGTAGTGGAGAACCTTGCGGACCACAAGACCGACATCGCCTTCACCCGTTCCATGGACGAGGCTCGTAAGGAGCAGCAGGCCACACAGGGTGACTTCATCTCACTCTTCATCAAGGCTTATCACAAGAACGCCCCGGGCCACAAGCTCGCTGAGGTGTTCGCCACTACTGAGCTCCAGGGCAAGGTCTCTCCGACAAGCACCGACAGCGAGGTAGAGAAAGTGCTGCGCTCTGAGGTGTCATCAGCTATCGACAACTCATTCAACGTCGTTCGCACACGTATCGACCAGTTTGGTGTCGTACAGCCTAACATCCAGAAGGTGCAGGGCGCTGAAGGCCGTATCTCTGTGGAGATGCCGGGTATCCGTGAGCCGGAGCGTATGCGTAAGCTCCTCCAGGGTTCAGCTAACCTCGAGTTCTGGGAGACTTACAACGCCGACGAGGTCCTTCCTTATCTGCAGCAGCTCGACCAGCGTATGGCCAACGGCGATGCTGATGAGAAGACTGTTGCTGATTCCACAAAGGAGAATAAGGACGTTGCTGCTGCTAAGGCTACTGCCGAGAAAGAGGTGAAGAAAGCCAAGCAGGAGCAGCCTAAGTTCCAGCTCAACAAGGGCAAGAATGCGAAGAAGGACATCAAGATGACTCCTGATGATCAGCTTCAGCAGGCTAAGAAGCTGCACCCGCTGCTCGCCATGCTTCAGACAACAGGCCAGGGCCTGAGCGTTTGCGGTTACGCCAGCGTGCGCGATACAGCTGCTATCAACAAGATCATCTACAGCAAGCTCGCCAAGCAGATTCTGCCGAGCGATCTCAAGCTCCTCTGGAGTGCTAAGCCTGCTGACGGTATCCAGGCTAAGAACATCTTCGAGCTCCACGCTCTGAAGGTCACAACGACCAACGGCCGTGCTCCCTTAGAGGGTGACGTGATCACCGATGCCAAGGATGAGTTCAACCAGCTGACCGGTCAGCCTGAGGTTTCCATGACGATGAACGCCGATGGTGCTCGTCGTTGGGCTGAGCTGACAAAGGCTAACGTGGGCAAGGCTATCGCTATCGTCCTTGATGGCGTTGTTTATTCTGCTCCGCGTGTGAATGGTGAGATCAGTGGTGGACAGAGCTCTATCAGCGGTAACTTCACCGTCCAGGATACGAAGGATCTTGCTAACACCTTGAAGTCTGGCCGTATGCCGGCTCCCGCACACATCGTGCAGGAAGAGGTCGTAGGTCCTACCCTCGGTGCTCAGTCAATCCAGCAGGGTATCTTCTCGTTCATTGTGGCATTCGTGTTGCTGATTGTCTTCATGCTTGCCATCTATAACATCATCCCGGGTTCTATCGCTATCGGTGCTCTGATTATCAACGTGTTCTTCACACTCGGTATCCTGACATCGTTCCAGGCTGCCCTGACGATGAGTGGTATCGCCGGTATGGTTCTTTCTCTGGGTACTGCCGTTGATGCTAACGTGCTTGTCTACGAGCGTATCAAGGAGGAGCTGCGTAAGGGTAAGGATATGAAGAAAGCTGTGGCTGAGGGTTACAGCAATGCCTTCTCCGCTATCTTCGACTCCAACCTCACATCATTGATCACAGGTATCATCCTGCTCGTTGTCGGTACCGGTCCTATCCGTGGCTTCGCTACGACATGGATCATCGGTATTGTATGTAACTTCTTCACCGCTGTCTATCTGACACGTCTGCTCTACGAATACAAGCTCAACCACGGTCACTGGATGCATCTGAAGTTCTGGACTGGTTTCTCAAAGAACCTCATGCAGAACACCCACTTCAAGTTCATGTCGATGTATAAAGTGAGCTTCGCTTGCTACGCTGTGGCTATCCTCATTGCTATCATCAGCTTCGCTACTCGTGGTCTGAGCCAGAGCATCGACTTCACTGGTGGTCGTAACTATGTGGTCACTCTGAACAAGTCAGTTCCTGTTGAGTCTGTTCGTCCTGTTCTGCAGAATGCATTCGTCAACACACAAGGCAACGACAAGGGCAAGCTCGCTACAACGACAGTGATTGCCCTCGGTACTGATGGTAAGACGATCCGTGTGAGCACCAACTGGGATATCAACAGCAATGATCCTACTGAGGACGACAAGGCTGAGACTATCCTCTATACTGCTTTGCATAAGGCAGGCTTCGTGAGCCAGGCCAGTGTGGAGGCCTTCAAGAACCCGGACATCCGTCAGGGTGGCTCCATCATCAGTTCTTCTAAGGTCGGTCCTTCAGTGGCTAAGGATATTACAAGAAATGCTATCTACAGTGTCGGTCTGGCACTCCTCTGCATCTTCCTTTATATCTTGCTCCGCTTCCGCAACGTCGGCTTCTCTGTCGGTTCTATCGTGGCTCTGGCTATTGATACGACGATGGTCATTGGCCTCTTCTCGTTGTGCTACGGCTGGATAGGATTCTCGCTTGAGATAGACCAGACGTTCATCGGTGCTATCTTGACAGTGATCGGTTATGATATCAACGACTCTGTGGTGGTGTTCGACCGTATCCGTGAGAACCTCCGTCTGCATCCGAAGGGAGACAAGCAGAAGATCTTCAACGACTCTATCAACCAGACCCTCGCACGTACTATCAATACGTCGTTCTCTACGTTGATCGTGTTGCTCGCAATCTTCATCCTCGGTGGCGACTCTATCCGCTCGTTCTCCTTCGCAATGATCGTCGGTGTGTTCGTCGGTACCCTGAGCTCTATCTTCCTTGCTTCGCCTATCGCTTACATGGTGTTAGGTAGTAAGATTAAGAAAGGCGACGACAACGATGCTGCTGTGGTTGCTGAGCCCGTGAAGGCGTAAGACAATACATTATTAATATAATAATCCCCGCAATTCGAAATGAGTTGCGGGGATTATTGCTTTTTCTGAATTTTCAAGTTGGAAAGTGCCTCGGAGAGGCACACTTATTCATAACCCCAGACTAAGGAAGCGAAGCGACCGCAGTCTGGGGTTTGTAGATGAGAATGAATTAACTGACACTCAGCCTCGAAGAGGCTGAATGCGCCTTGGCGCGCTATGTTGGTATATGATACAGCGCTTGCAAAACATTGCGCACTTTCGTGCAGTCTGCCTCTTCGAGGCAGGAAATCAGTCAAACAAGTCCTCACATCAACCCCAGTCTGCGTCGCTGCGCTCCTTAGACTGGGGTTATTAAAAAGTCAGCCTCTCCGAGGCTGTCCCTCGCTAAAATAAAGATTTTTTCTTTCCCATGCAAGAAATGACTAATGTATGCATTTATAGGTTGTAAACAGCGAGGGCGCATTCCCCTACTCTATTTTAGGGAAAATCCTATGCGCGATGTGTTCAGGATGATATACCTTTGCACGCAGATATAAAAATGTTATACACATGAAAATTACAAAGACTCTCGTGGCAGCTTTTATGATGCTCGCCACAACAATGACAGTAAATGCAGCCGACAAGTTGGTTAACTTCACGGTGCTGCGCAATTATTTCCACAACAACAACGCTCCCGCGCTCTCCTCTCCGCTCATCACGAGCAAGAAGGCGTTCGACGAGCAGTTCGGCGAGGCTGCTTTCATGGGTAAGAATGGTCAGCCTACTCCTGTCAACTTCAGCAAGAATGCTGTGCTTGCCATCGTCCTTCCGGAGACGAACAAGGACATCGATATCGACTCTGTGAAGGTCACAGAGAGCGGTAAGAATGAGCTCACACTGGCCTACACCGTACATGAGGGTGCTGAGCGCAGCTATTATACGAAGCCGCTTCAGCTCATGGCAATCAGCAAGAAGTATAAGTCGTACAAGGTGAAGGTCGTGCCTACGGTTCGTCACGATGTAAGTACCTCTACAAGCTCATACGATACCTATTTTTACAACGATAGCAAGCACAACGTAAAGTTGTCCGTCGACTATCCAACAGCCGGAAATAAGGCACTTGTAGCGGGCGTACGCACATGGCTCGGCGAGCGCTTAGGTGTGATGGCTAAGAGTTTCGACTTTAGCGATGCTAAGAATGAGGTTAAGGCTGATGTCAATACCAATGCCAAGGCAAGTGCTTTCGTGCAGGATTATGCTGCTAAGATTGCTTCCAACATGGATCGCCTGAACAAAGGCAATGGCGGTAACCGTTGCGCACTGACGGCTTCCGTCAACCGCGTATGGGAAAATGACCGCTTCGTGAGCTATGAGGCTACGGGTTATTTCTATACGGGTGGTGCCCATGGTCAGAGCTTCTGCGATGGTGCTACCTTTGATAAGCAAACCGGTAAGCAGGTATTGCTCGTCAAGGGTGATGCTGCACTTCAGAAAATGCTTACGGAGCGTCTGAAGAAGACCTCTGGTGTTGAGCATTTCATGGAAGAGCCCGTTCCTATGCCTCAGGCTGCACCTTATGCAGTGGCTGGTGGTAAGATCAAGTTCGTCTATCAGCCTTCAGAGATCGGTGCTTACGCCATCGGCATGCCGGAGTGCGAGATCTATCCGTATGAGCTCGAGAAGTGGCTCACAAAGGATGGAAAAGTACTGATGAACGAATAATATTGCATTGCGGGCGGCCACAGGAGCCGCCCCTGCTAACTTTTCCCTGTAACTATCTTTTTTATTTCATTCAGTTTATTGAGCGCATCTACGGGCGTGAGATTGTTGATATCAAGTCCAAGGATCTCATCCCGTACTTGCTTCAATACAGGATCATCAAGTTGGAAAATGTTGAGTTGGACACCATCTTTGTCCTTCCCAATGTTTTCCACTTTTGGTTTTCCGGCACTTCCTACTTCAGCGTTGTCAGCCTCCAGTTCTTTCAGTACCTCGTTGGCTCTTTTCACGATAGAGCGCGGCATGCCCGCAATCTCAGCCACATGAATACCGAAGGAGTGCTCGGAGCCACCGGGCGTGAGCTTGCGGAGGAAGATGACCTTGTTGTCGATCTCCTTCACTGCCACGTTGTAGTTCTTTATGCGTGGGAAATGCTTCTCCATCTCATTGAGCTCATGGTAGTGCGTGGCGAAGAGCGTGCGGGCCTGAGAGCCGCGGTGCTCGTGCAGATACTCCACGATAGCCCAGGCAATAGAGATTCCGTCGTAGGTCGACGTTCCCCTACCCAACTCATCAAAGAGCACGAGGGAGTGCGGAGAGACGTTGTTGAGGATGTCGGCAGCCTCCGTCATCTCCACCATGAATGTTGACTCACCGAGCGAGAGATTGTCGCTCGCCCCTACCCTTGTGAATATCTTGTCCACTAAGCCTATTCTCGCGCTCTCTGCGGGCACGAAACAACCTATCTGGGCCAACAGTACGATGAGCGCTGTTTGGCGCAATAACGCTGACTTTCCGGCCATATTAGGACCCGTGATCATCATGATCTGCTGCTTTTCAGTATCGAGGTAGACATCATTGGGCACGTAGCGCTCGCCGAGTGGCATCTGTGTCTCAATGACAGCGTGGCGGCCCTGATGGATGTCGAGCACCGTTGTGTCATCGACGACTGGACGCACGTAGGCATTGTCCTCAGAGACTTTGGCAAACGACAGCAGACAGTCGATATGCGCGAGGATATTCGCATTGATCTGTATCTGAGGGATAAACTCCTGCATGTCGACGATAAGCTCGGAGAAGAGCTGTGCTTCGAGCTCAAGAATCTTCTCGTCAGCTCCGAGAATCTTCTCTTCGTATTGTTTCAGTTCGGGTGTGATATAGCGCTCCGCCTGGGCCAACGTCTGCTTACGAATCCAGTCAGCAGGAACATGATCCTTGAACGTATTGCGCACCTCAAGATAGTAACCGAAGACGTTGTTATAACCCACTTTTAATGAGGATATTCCCGTCTTCTCGGCCTCACGTTGCTGAATCTCTAAGAGATAGTCTTTTCCACCGCGTGAGATATTGCGCAGTTCGTCGAGCTCCTTGTTGTAGCCTTCCGCAATGACATCACCTTTGGATACGAGCTGTGGCGGGTCGGGCTGAATCTCTTTCTCAATGCGGTCGCGTAAGCTCTCGCAGAGATTCATCTGCTCACCGAGCCGTTTCAAGCTCTCGTTGTTCGCATAAAGACAAGCCGACTTGATAGGCTGGATAGCTTGGAGTGCAGTCTTGAGTTGTACTACCTCGCGTGGTGTGACCCTTCCTACGGCCACTTTGGAGATGATTCGTTCGAGGTCCCCTACCCTATGCAGCTGTTCATCAATGACTTGCCGGAAGTCGGGAGCCTTGAAGAAATACTCCACAACGTCGAGCCTATCGTTGATATGCTTCACGTCTTTCAGCGGGAAGACAATCCAACGACGCAACATACGGCCACCCATCGGCGTGATGGTACGGTCGATGACGTCGAGCAGCGATTTGCCGTCTTCCTGCATCGGCTGAAGGAGCTCCAGCGAGCGGATGGTGAACTTATCCAGGCGCACGTATTTCTCTTCCTCTAAGCGCTTCAGCGACGTGATATGATTGATATTCGTATGCTGTGTCAGCTCCAGGTACTGCATGATAGCACCCGAAGCAACGATGCCTTCCTTGAGATGCTCTACGCCGAATCCTTTCAACGACTTTGTACCGAAATGCTTCAACAGTTTCTGCCGTGCATTCTGCTCCGTGAAAACCCAGTCGTCGAGCTCAAAGACCGTGAGTTTCGTGCCGAAATACTGTTCAAACTCCTTGCGCTTCGTCTTGTCATAGAGCACCTCTTTCGGAGCAAAGTTACCAATGAGCTTCTCCACATAGTCGTAGGAACCCTGACCGGTGAGGAACTCACCCGTAGAGATATCGAGGAAGCTGATGCCGCATGCTGTCTTGCCGAAGTGGACGGCAGCGAGGAAGTTGTTCTCCTTGTAGTTCAAGACGTTATCGCTCATAGCAACGCCCGGCGTGACAAGTTCCGTGATGCCTCGCTTCACCATCTTGTCCATCTCGGAGAGTCCTTTCTTGCCTTTTATCATGGCGCGTTTCTTCTTCGGGTCCTCGAGCTGGTCGCAGATAGCCACACGCTTACCTGCGCGGATCAGCTTCGGCAGATAGGTGTCGAGGGCGTGGTGTGGGAAGCCAGCCATCTCAGCGCCTGCAGAAGCTCCGTTGTTGCGCTTCGTGAGTGTCAGACCAAGAATCTTCGAGGCTTCCACGGCATCGTCGCAGTAAGTCTCGTAGAAGTCGCCACAGCGGAAAAGTAGGAGAGCGTCGGGATGCTTCGCCTTCATGGAGAAGAACTGACGCATCATGGGAGTGAGAGTATTATCTGTACTTTTTATTGTAGACATAAAAAATTATTTCTTAATAAGATTACCGAGACCTGCGAGCAGTGCTTGTGCCAATGGATTGTCGGCCATATCGTCTTGTTTCTTTTCTTCCTGAGTATCCTCGGTGAAGTCGAGACGACGGGGATCACGTGGCACGATACGGTAACAGGAGCGGCCATGGATACGACTGCGTGTGAAGCCAGCCTCCTGCAAGGCAAAGCCTACATCTTGGTTGACATGTTCACCTGGTGTCCAGTAAGGATACTCCTGCATGAGCCGGTCGATGATTGTATCAATGTATATAGCTTTCGCTTTCTGACCCTTGGGTGGGTTGGCATAGAGCAGTCGCACCATCTTCACGAGGTTGTCAGCTTCCTCAAAGGGTGAGTTCTGACCTGCCATCCGCTCACGCTCGTCGTCTGTGAGCAGATAGTCGGCACCATCCTCAAGCTGCTCGCGAAGCTGTGCATAGAGTTGCTCGTAGGGAATAGGGGAGAGGTCTATCTTATGACCGACCTCCACACAAGCGAGATGTGCGGCTCCAGCGGCATCCGTCATCGGATGGAGGTTACCCGTGGTAGCGATAAACCCCGCATATTGGCGGCGTGGCTCCTCCGTGGTGCCGTAAGGGCGACGGAAGACGGGTGTGGAGCGGGAAAAGAGATAACGCACAAGGGGCTCCTGAAGCGTGTTCTCCTGATAGAACTCGTCGAGGTTGACCAGCAGGTTCGTCGTGAGGAGCTCGTAGACATCAGCTGATGAACTGAGCTTGATCTTGTCAGTATAATAAAGTCGTAGGGTGGGGGGGAGGATAAGGTTACAGAATGAGGTCTTGCCGTAGCCCCATTGCCCGACAAGTACGGGCACGATGATGTCGCGGTGGGGTACCTCTATATCCATCCAGCGTGCTACCGTCTGAAGCAGCCATTTATGGAAGCGATCGCCCCAATCGGGATTAGAAGTAACGATACGCTGGGAGAGGTCGAAGACATGGTCTTCGCCATCCCATTCGGGGAGATTCTCAAGCCATTCGCGTGCCGGGTTCCACTGATCGATGAGTGTGGAGTGAACGAAGCGGTTCAGCGTCTCGTCAGTCAACGAGACACCTTCACGTTCAGCCTCTAAGATAAGTGTGTTGCGCCCTTCTTTAGAGAGACGATGCCATTCTTTACCCTCGGCGTCAGCATAGAGCAGTTCGCCTGTCAGCACATTGCGGCGCAGTCTGTGTTTTTCCTCCAAATATGTTATGGCATCCGTCATCGTTTTCCCTTGTTATTTGCTATTCAATCAGTTTGCAAAGATAACAAGAAAAAACGAGAAAGGGAGTGATTAATGAGTTGAAATCTTTAAATCATTTGCTTAGAATATATTGGGCTTTATCGTCATTTTCAATATCTGCTCTATGTATATCCACACTACCCATTAATTTTCTCCTTTTGGGAGAAATGATATATTTGTTTTTCATCTGCATAAATATAGATTACGTATTACTTTGATATTGCGAAGCCTTTACCATACAAGACAATAGTGCGCCCATCCCGCATCTTGAAATCGTAGCGGCCTTTGGGTACGAACTCCTCATTCTTCACCTTCTCATCATCGATGACCATTGTCAACTGCTCTCCCGTTTTCCTGTTATAGGTAGCAACGAAAGGCTTGCCGATTCTTATTTGTTTGTAGTCGAGAAAGCATATGCCATAGTTTACGAGTTCCAGCTTGCTATCGTCCATACGCAAGGCTGAAGCACTACCCAAGTCTTTAGGCAAAGCCGTAGCCCAGTTTTCATTAAGATCATCGTCAAAACAATATAGGCTGTCAGCATCCGCTATGTACATCGAATCCTGATGGATTACCATGTTGCTATGACTTCCCGTAACCATGGATTGTACTACACTTCCCGATGCTAAATAGTCATGATAAGTTACTTGACCGAATTTGTCAAGCGCGATACCTTCTCGCATAACCCCTTTACCAAAGCGCTGGGCTACAGTGGATGGTCTGCCACCATTAAAAGGACGCGATTGATACTCACCGTTCAGCAGATTGAGTTTGATAAGGCTATCCCCAACAACATAAGCTGTTGTGGAGTCTGGTGAAATGGCAAAATGCTGAAAAGGATAATGCACCTTATACGGAAGGTACCTTTCCCATAACTGTTTGCCTGTATTCATGTCTACCCCGATGGTATAGACAGAGGTCATATTTTTGTTCCATGAAAGCTTATTCCATTTGATGTGGGCAAACAAACCGATGTTCTTGTATTTGTTCTCTACAGTGACAATAGCTTGGTGAGGGTAGCTCCATAGCTTCTTTCCATCGAAGCTATAGAACGTCGACTTTTTATTGAAAGTATTTGTAGTGAGATACCCTTCGTCAGTCATTCCTATAACATCTTTATCCGTTGTTGCGACCTCTTTCATATCATTGACCCGATAAATATGATTCTTCTGGGTGCCGTTTCCATCTTTTGTCACTACACAAAGATAATGACGGCTCTCCATGAAAGCTATTGGCTTCTCATTGATGTTGAACAGTTGCATGTCCTGGGCATGAACAGATTGAATCATAAACATACTGAGCAACAGCAGTATAGTTTTTATTCTTTTCATTGATAACGGATTAAGATGTATAGTTTATGGTTTGGGCGGCCACCAGGGCCGCCCCTACGTTGAATCAATTATATAGATGATTATTTCTCACTGAAGATGACCTGGACCATCGTTTGGCCAACAGCCTTGAGAACGTTTTTGTCGATGTTCTGCATGTTATCAGCAAGGGTATGCCAAGTCGGGCCGAAGGAACTCTGTTGGCAAGTGGGGTAGTAGGGGATGATGTCGATACAAGGAATCTTCGCTGTCTGGTTCACGGGGATATGGTCATCGGTGATCATGCCGCCGTCCTGATTTGGGAAGAACGAGGCGTAGCCAGCCTGACGTGCTGCTCTCCATACTTTCTTAACGATAGCGGGAGCATATTGCAACGACATGCCTTCCCGATAGAACTGGGCACCAGCACCACCTACCATGTCGAGGAGAATGCCGTAGCGCGGTGCATAGCCGTGAGGGATATGCTCAGACCAATACTGGGCACCGAGAGCAAAGGATGAACCGTCATCCTGTACATCGCTCCACTGTGGCACACCATAATCCTCCGCATCGAAGCAGACGAAATCTATTCCGAGTTGGGCATTTGGTGTTGAGTGTTTGAGAAGTCTTGCGAGTTCAAGCATCACGGCCACGCCGCTCGCTGCATCGTTGGCAGCAAGGATAGGCTTGTGGTGATTGAGCGAGTCGGGATCGTTGTCAGCCCAAGGACGGGAGTCCCAGTGAGCGCAGAGCAAGATACGTGTCGTGGCTTTGGGATTGTAGTGGGCGATGATATTCGTGGAATGGAGCATCGTGCCGTCCCAGCCTTTGAGATCAGCCTTCTGTAGCTCGACCTCACATCCGTACTGCTTGAACTTCTTCTCAATCCACTGGAGACATTTCTCGTGGGCCTCACTGTTCATCGGTCGCGGACCGAAGTCGCACTGCGCCTTCGTGAAGGCATAGGCGGAGTCGGCATTGAAAGCCGGACCTACAGGCTGTACTTTCTCTACCTCTTCCGTTTCCTCTGTCTCTTCCACGTCTTTCTGGGCGAGTGGGCCATAGGTGAAGAGCCATACAGCCGCTGCACAAACGATTGCTAACACGACAACAATGATGATTATCTTTTTCTTTTTCATGCTTGTTTTCTCTCTGATTGAACCTGTGCCATGACGCGCAGCCAGTTGCCACCCCAAATCTGCTCAATATCTTGCTCTGAATAGCGGCGTCGGAGCAGTTGAAGGGTGAAATTGATGAGTTCAGAGGCATCCTTGCACCCGCGTACGGTGCCATCACCATCGAAGTCTGTGCCAACGCCTACATGGTCAATGCCCATGATGTCGATGGCGTGTTCGAGATGCGCCACGACGTCGAGGATCGTTGCCTCTGGCGTGTCTTTGCGAAGGAATCCATGGTAGAATGTGGTATGAGCTACACCGCCTTTGGCTGCAAGTGCACGCAGCTGGTCGTCGGTGAGATTACGTGGCACATCGCAGAGCGCACGACAGTTGCTGTGTGAGCATACAATCGGTGTACGACTGATTTCGAGCGCATCGTAGAACGATTTCTCGGAGGCATGACTCAGATCGACCATGATTCCTTCGTCGTTCATTCGTTGGATAACCTTCTCACCAAACTCCGACACACCGTTGTGCATCGAGGCGCCTCGATTGGAGTCGCAGATATCATTGTCGCCATTGTGGCAAAGTGTGATATAGACCACACCACGCTGAGCGAAATGGCGCACATTGGCGAGGTCATGGTTCAATGCCAATCCATTCTCAATGCCGAACATGATCGACTTACGGCCTTTACGTTTGTCCTCATAGAGGTCAGCCGGTGTGCGTGCGATACTGATATAGTCGCTGTTCTCATCGACAATCTGCTCCAGTTTGTCGAAGATAAGGTCGGCATACTGGGTGGGTGTCAGTTGCAGGCTGTTGGATGATAAGAGCTGCGGGTTGTACTTCTGAATCCCGGCAATATCTACCTTCTGCGAGAACTGCTCACCGAGCTGTGGCTGGGGAAGATAGGCCGCCATAATGACGGCATCCTGGCGTCCGTCCGTCATCTTGTGGAGGTCGTAGAGAATGCGTGGGTCACGCTGGTCAAAGCGTACGCCTTGCGGGAAGAACATCGGGGTGTCGCAGTGGGTATCAAGCGTGAGAATACGATCGTGAAGCTGCTTAGCATTATTAAATTCTCGTCCTTTCTCTACGAGCCACTGGAAGAGAGGTAGTCCGTCGTCGCCGAGCCATTCAGGATGCCACTGTACGCCTAAGATCGACTTATACTCATTGCTCTCAATAGCTTCGATGACGCCGTCGGGTGCCGTTGCTGAGATACGGAAACGAGGTCCGGGATCGGAGACAGCCTGGTGGTGGAAGGAGTTGACGACGGCCCTACCCCCGCCCCTCCCCCAACCAGGGGAGGGGGTAATATGCTCTGCTAATTCCTTGCTTTCGGAGTTATCTTCATAGTTATAGATAGAAGCCAATATGGTGTTTGCTTCAATAACTATTGTATGCGTTGGTTCCCATCGATCCGCGTCCTGTGAGTGTTTGATTAGTGCCTGGGTATAAGCAGGCACATTTCTCCCTCCCCTGGATGGGGGAGGGGTAGGGGTGGGGCCGTTAGGGCCGTTAGGGCCAGTAAGGCCAGTAGGGGTGGGGCTTTTAATATCTTGAAACACCTTTCCTCCCAGCGTTACAGCCAGTGTCTGGATGCCACGGCAGATGCCAAGCATAGGTATCTGACGGTTGTAGGCAAGACGTATGGTGAGCAGTTCGGCGAGGTCGCGTGTAGCGTTGATTGAATGGAGCTGCGGAATAGGCTCCTCGCCACACCACAATGGGTTGATGTCGCCACCGCCTGTCAGCAGGAGTGCATCGATATGGTCGAGCGTATTGATAATTGCATTCTTATCAGCTACAGGTGGAATGAGTACAGGTGTTCCACCTGCACGCACTACCTGCTCATAATATTTATCTCTCAGTGTGGCGTCACCGTCACTATAATTAGCAGTAATGCCAATCACCGGTTGGCGATTGGCTTCAGGGAAGGCGGCATAGATCTTACTCGTATGCTCGTCTAAATTAAATGATTTCATGTTAACTTTCGTCTTTAGTCGACAGCAGCGTATTAGTCGTCTACGTTGACAGGAATCTCTCGCTTAATGCTCTGTTCAAGAGAGATGAGCGTCTCGGTCGATACAACGCCGGGAATGGTCTGCAACTTGTTGTTGAGCAGATCCATGAGCGCTTCGTTATCCTTGGCGTAGCACTTGATAAGCATCGTGTAGGAACCTGTTGTGAAATGGCACTCCACAATCTCGGGGATGCCAATGAGTCGCTTCACTACATCTTTGTACATGGAGCCTTTCTCCAGATTGATGCCAATGTAAGTACAGGTATGATAACCGAGGCTCAGCGGATTTACATCGAACCCACTGCCGGTGATGACACCAGCCTCAATGAGATGCTGCACGCGCTGATGGATGGCGGCACGTGATACGCCACACTCTGCTGCTACATCCTTGAAAGGAATGCGGGCATTCTTCGAAAGGATAGAAAGTATCTTCTTGTCGAGCTTGTCTATTTTATCCATATTAAGTTTATTATTATTCCTCTGATTTAGTCTATTTATTTCATTAATACTTTAATATGGTAGCAAAAGTAGGCAAATAAATTGAGATAAACAACAAAATGCACGGATATTTTTTGTTATCCGTGCATTTCGTTATCTGTTTAGCTTAAATTTACTTCTTTTTCGATGAAGTCTTTTTCTTTGCAGGAGCTTTCTTGGCATCTTTTGCATCGGCTGCCTTCTTGCTGTCAGTCGTTGTCTTGCTATCGGTAGCCGGCTTTGCTTCCGGAGTCTTGATACCTACAAGCTCAACGGTGAAGATCAGCGTAGAATAAGGCTTAATTTCGCCGGCCTCACGTGAACCGTATGCGAGGTCCTGAGGGATATAGATCTCCCATTTGCTGCCTACGTTCATAGAGGTGAGGGCTTCCGTCCAGCCTTTGATGACCTGGTCGCAACGGAACGAGTCGGTCTTGCGGCCGCCATGGTTCTTCGTTGCGTCGAAGACTTTACCGTTGATGGTTTTGCCTTCATAGATGACCTCTACCTCATCAGAAGCTTTCGGCTTGGGGCCGTTGCCTTCCTTCAGCACTTTGTACTGCAGGCCTGAGGGCAGCGTGATCACTCCGGGCTTTGTCTTGTTATTGGCGAGCCACTCTTCGTTTTCTTTTTTGTAGATGCGGTTGCGGGTCTCACGCGCCTGGGTCGTCTTCGTCTCGAAACGGTCGCGGGCCTTGGCCATCTTGAAGACAGCTGTGTCCTGCTTCACGCCAGCGATGAAACCCTCATAGAAAGGAGCGGCAGCGATGCTGTCGTCTGTACCTACGAGGTCACGGCTCATGTTAGGTAGGATCTGATCCGTAGCCTGAGAAGCGATGGTGCAGCCTGCAATATAAGCTGTGTAAGCTGGGTCTTTAGCCTTGCTGGCTGCCTCTTGGAAACCGCGGATGAAATCAGCCAAGTGGGCTGTGTCCACATTCATACGCTGCTGGAGATACTGCAACAGACCTTCTGTAGCAGCGTAGCCGGCGGCATAACTTGTTGAATCAGAAGAAGTGAGCAATTTTACAGGCTGCTCAGTGCCATTCGTCTTTTTCTTGTTATCCTTCTTCTTGCCACCCGCAGCAAAGGAGCTGACGGAGACAGCAAGAAAGAGGACTGCAAACAATAAAATCTTTTTCATTGTTTATTTATCAAAACTTATTTGCCTACCTTGACAAGCTCAATCTTGAAGATCAGCGTAGAGTAGGGCTTGATAGGACCAGCCTGACGATCCTTGTAAGCGAGGTTCTGAGGGATGTAGACCTCCCAGATAGAGCCCTCCGGCATACGGGTCAGAGCCTGGGTCCAGCCGGGGATCATCTGCGAAGGAACCATGGTCACAGGACCGCTGCCGTTCTTATAGCTGCTCTCAAAGACCTTACCGTCGATGGTGCGGCCTTCATACTGTACCTTTACGGTTGTTGTATCTGTAGGAATAGCGCCCTTGCCCTCCTTGATGATCTTATACTGCAGACCAGAGGGCAATGTCACCACTCCTGTTTTTTTCTTGTTGGCAGCGAGCCACTTCTCACCGGCAGCCTTGTTGGAGCCATACTGCTTCGACATCGTAGCATTTTTGATCTGCTCCATCTTGCTCTGTGCGATAGCGTTAGCGCTCTCAGGAGTCATCAGACCCTTCTTGCCCGTAGCACCCGTGATGAAGCCAGCGAGAAGGTTTTTCAGAGAGATCGTCTTCGTAGAGTCGTCACCGAAGACCTCGTGGTTGATACCCTTGACGAGCTGGGTAGAGATCTGCTGTCCTACCTGCAGGCCCATGATATAAGCGGCTTTCTTCTTGTCGTCGCCGGCGTTGACACCCTCGTTGATACCTTTCACGAAGTCGTCCATATAGGTCGTGTCGATGACCTGACCCTGCTCGATAGCCTGACGGACATACTGCGACTGCAGCAAACCGATGGCGTAGCTCATAGAGTCGACGTCTGTCTTGAGGTCAGCTCTCGGGGCTGACGAGTTGCCGCAGGCTGAGAAAGCCAACACGGCGGTGGCCATGACGGCCAGTGTCTTGAAACTTTTCATGTGTTGTTATTTATTTTGTTCTGTTATTACAAACCTAATGACTTTTTTCCGTTAGGAGTCTTCATCCAGATTAGAAAACATATAGCGAATACAAGCGCCATTATCATAAATATCAATGCTGCCATAATCTATTTATTTTAAGAAATTGTTTCCTATTGCTGCGAATGCCCATGTTGCACATCCTCCAATAATTACGAAAAGAATATGGATATAGCTTGCGGTCTCAAACATTTGTACTATACCTCCTAATACGGTAGCGCCAAATGTTAGTTTTGCCAAGTCGTAGAAAAGCCCGGCGTTTTTCTCGTTTCTGACTTTTCTTTTATCTTTATCTTCTTCTGTAATTACTTGGTTTTTCATACTCCTTCTTGAAAGTTCATTATTTGACCTTGATCAGCTCCACATCGAAGATGAGGGCTGCATAAGGCGGGATAGCCTGACCGGCACCCTGCTCGCCATAAGCGAGGTTGTAAGGGATGAAGAAGCGATATTTGGCTCCCTCCTGCATCAGCTGCAGACCTTCCGTCCAGCCCTTGATGACCTGGTTGAGTCCAAAGGTAGCAGTCTCACCGCGACGGTAGCTGGAGTCGAAGACCTGACCATTGATGAGCGTACCCTCATAGTGGCACTCCACCTCATCGGTAGCTGTCGGCTTGCGACCGTTGCCTTCACGCAGCACCTGATACTGCAGACCACTGGGCAACGTCTTCACACCCGGCTTCTTAGCGTTCTCAGCGAGGAAGTTTTCACCCTCTGCTTTTGCTGCCTGAGCCTGCTCCTCAGCTTTCTGCTGGAAGAAGGTCTGAACGGCTGTCTGTGCCTCTGCATCGGTCATCTGTGCCTTTGCAGCGAACACATCCTTGATAGCTTGTGCGAAGTCGTCGATGTTGAGTTCTGTAGCATTCATCTGTTGCAACTGGTGCCCGATGCTCATGCCAAGGGCGTAGCTTACTTTATCCATGTCTCTTTTGATTTCTAATTAGTTGTTTTCTTATTAATTATTAATTGTCGCACAAAGTTACGCTTTTTTGTTTGCATAATCGTATTATTTTAGTATTTTTGTGGAAAATATTTGCTTGTATGAAGAAAAAAGTAGTATTTTTGACGGGTGCCGGCATGTCGGTGGAGAGTGGCTTCAAGACTTTCCGTGGCAATGACGGCTTATGGGAGAACTATCCAGTGGAGCAGATCGCCAGTCATGAGGGGTGGGAGAGAGACCCTAAACTCGTGACGGAGTTCTACAATAAACTGCGTCGTAAACTGTGGGATGCACAGCCTTGTGAAGGCCATAAGCTCATCGCAGAGATGGAGAAAGACTATGATGTCACGGTGCTCACGCAGAACGTCGACAACCTTCATGAGAAAGCCGGGTCTTCAAAGGTCATCCATCTGCATGGAGAACTGACGAAGGTTTGCTCCAGCAATGATCCTTATGATCCGCGTTATATCCAGGAGTTGACTCCAGAGAACAGTGATGTGAAGCCGGGTACAAAGGCTGGCGACGGCTCGTTGCTCCGTCCGTTTATCGTGTTCTTTGGTGAGAGTGTTCCGATGCTGGAGCCTGCTGCCAAGGAGGCCTCGGAGGCTGATATCTTTGTCATTATCGGTACCTCACTCGTAGTTTATCCCGCTGCTGGACTTGTGCAGTTTGTGCCTAAGGGCGCACCTATCTATCTTATTGATCCTAACCCGGTGAATGCGGGAGGCAATGTGATACAGATTCAGAAAGGTGCTTCGGAAGGAATGAAAGAACTACTTAAGAAACTATAGTTGCTCAATCGTATACTTATTAAAAACTTAATTTTTAATCCTATTATAGTAATGGACACATTCTCAAAGAATTTCTCTCTTGAGGGCAAGGTTGCCCTCGTCACGGGTGCCGCTTATGGCATCGGATTCGCTATTGCCGAGGCTTTTGCTAAGGCAGGCGCTAAGATCGCTTTTAACTGCCGTAGTCAGAAGCATCTTGATCAAGCTCTTGCAGACTATAAGGCAAAGGGTATCGATGCTAAGGGTTACATCGCTGATGTAACCGATGAGGAGCAGGTGAAGAAACTCGTGGCTGATATCGATAAAGAGCTTGGAACGATAGATATTCTCGTAAACAATGCCGGTATCATCAAGCGTATCCCGATGGAGGAGATGAGTGTGGAAGATTTCCGTCAGGTTATCGACATCGACCTCAATGCACCCTTCATCGTCAGTAAGGCTGTCATCCCTGGTATGAAGAAGAAAGGCCATGGTAAGATCATCAATATCTGCTCGATGATGAGTGAGCTTGGCCGTGAGACGGTATCGGCTTATGCTGCTGCCAAGGGCGGTCTGAAGATGCTGACAAAGAACATCTGCTCTGAGTTCGGTGAGTACAACATCCAGTGCAACGGTATTGGCCCGGGTTATATCGCTACTCCGCAGACTGCGCCGCTTCGTGAGCGTCAGCCGGACGGCAGCCGTCATCCTTTCGACAGTTTCATCGTCAGCAAGACTCCTGCTGGCCGTTGGGGCACACCAGAGGATCTCATGGGTCCAGCCGTCTTCCTCGCTTCTGATGCCAGCAACTTCGTCAACGGACATATCCTGTATGTTGATGGCGGCATCCTCGCTTATATCGGTAAGCAGCCGAAGTAATAGTTTAACGATATATGAATAAAATAGGGCGGCCATGTTGGTCGCCCTTTCTTGTTGTTGTTCGTCACGTGTCAGCCGATTGTTCGTCACGTGTCAGCCAATCGTTTGTCGAACGCCGTACGATTGTTTGCCGAACGCCGCACGATTGTTTGTCGAACGCCGCACGATTGTTTGTCGAACGTCGAACAATCATTTGTCGAACGTCGGCCGATGGTATTGTTATTGATAGCAGGGGCGGCCCTTGTGGCCGTCCGCCGTTGTTGAAGTAATTAATGTGCCTCGAGCCAGTTGTCGCCCCATCCTGGGTCCGCTGTGAGTGGCACTTTTAGTTTGGCTGCACCCTGCATCTCTTCCATGACTATTTTCTCCACAGTATCAGCCTCTTGCGGATAAACAGAGAAGTTCAATTCGTCGTGAACTTGAAGGATCATTTTTGAACGCAGTCCTTCCTTCTTGAAGCGCTTCCAAATGTTGATCATTGCTATCTTGATGATGTCGGCTTCAGAGCCTTGTATCGGTGCATTGATAGCGTTTCGCTCAGCGAATCCACGGACCGTTCCGTTGCGTGAATTGATATCTGGCAGATAACGTCTGCGTCCAAACATCGTTTCGGCATAACCCTTCGTACGTGCCTCCTCTTTTGCTTTCTCCATATAAGCATGTACCTTCGGGAAGGTCTTGAAGTAGTCTTCAATCAGTTGTCGGGCTTCGCCATTGGGTATCTCCATGCGTTGAGCCAGACCGAAGGCTGTGATGCCATAGATGATACCGAAGTTAGCTTGCTTGGCTTTCTTTCTCTGGGCATCGCTCACTTCTTCCATGGGTTCTTTCCAAATTTTCGCAGCCGTTGCCCGGTGAATGTCGAAACCCTCGCGGAAGGCTTCGATCATGTTCTCATCACCAGAGAGATGTGCCATGATTCGGAGCTCTATCTGCGAGTAGTCGGCAGAGAACCATCTGCAGCCCTCATCAGGGATGAAGCACTTTCTTATCTCTTTGCCGTCATCATCTCGTACAGGAATGTTCTGCAGGTTCGGATCACTCGAGGAGAGTCGCCCTGTGGCTGTTATAGCCTGGTTGAATGATGTATGTATATGCCCGTCCTTTTTGTCAATCAGTTTTGGTAACGCTTCGACATATGTACCTAAAAGTTTCTTCATGCCACGATAGTTAAGGATATCGTCTACAATTGGAGCTTTTCCGCGTAGCTGCTGTAGTACTTCTTCAGAGGTTACGTATTGTCCAGTTCTCGTCTTCTTGGGCTTCTCTACGAGTTGCATCTTTCCAAAGAGAATATCTCCTACTTGGCGAGGGGATGAGATATTAAACTCTTCTCCTGCCTCTTTGTATGCATGCTGCTCATAGGCGTTCATGCGGTCGGTAAACTCTTTCTGTGTCTGTTTCAATTGATTGGTATCGAGCCTCACGCCATTGATCTCCATATCGGCAAGTACCTTGACAAGTGGCATCTCTATTTCCCAGAATAGTTTTTCTGCATTGACTTCTTTGAGTTTGGGCTCTAAGGCATGCTTGAGTTGCAGCGTGATGTCTGCATCCTCTGCGGCATATTCGTAAACCTCTTTTGGATCGAGGTCGCGCATGTTCTTCTGATTCTTGCCTTTTGGACCAATGAGTTCTTCGATATGCACAGTCTCATAGTGGAGTAGCGTCTCTGCCATGTAGTCCATGTTATGGCGTAACTCTGGTTGATATACATAGTGGGCCAGCATTGTATCGAACATCTTGCCTTGGATGTCTATTCCATAATTGCGGAGCACTTCATAATCGTATTTGATGTTTTGTCCTACTTTGAGAATAGCTTCATTCTCGTAGAGCGGTTTGAAGACATTTAGCATCTCTTGTGCTTGCTCTCTCTGCGAAGGTATAGCCACATACCATGCCTCATGCTCTTCGATACTGAAACTCAGTCCTACGAGTTCAGCATCGATGGCGTTTGTTGAAGTTGTTTCTGTATCAAGACTTACTTCTTTGCATGATTCGAGCTTTGTGCACAATGCTTCAGCATCTTCTTTCGTTTCAACAAGATGGTATTCATGCTTTACTGTTTTAATGCTCTCCATTGGCTCATTTCCTTTTTGTACCTCTGAAGCATTGTTCTTTTCTTCGCTTGCATCATTGCACGCAATTGTGCTCTGTTTGTTTGTATCATTGCGCACAATTGTGCTCATGTTGGAGAAGAGGTCTGGCTGTGTGGGTGCTGCCTTTGCTGCAGCCTTTCCCAAGAACCGTTCTGTAAAGCGCTTGAACTCAAGATTTTCAAAGATAGAGCGTAGCTTGTCAACATCTGGCGTTGTCACTTTCAACTCATCAAGATTGAGCTCAATGGGGACATCGGTGCGGATCGTAGCCAGGAACTTCGACATCTTAATGTCGTCCTTTGCGTTCTCAACCTTCTCGCGCATCTTGCCTTTGAGTTGATCAGTATGCTCTAACAGATTTTCTGTAGTACCGAACTCGTTGATGAGCTTAACAGCTGTCTTCTCACCGACCCCCGGGCAGCCGGGATAGTTATCGGCTGAATCGCCCATGAGCGCAAGCAGATCGACGACTTGTTTGGCTGAGGGGATACCATATTTCTCTTGAATCTCAGCTTCTCCTATCTTATCATAGCCACCACCGTGGCGCGGTCGAAACATAAAGACGTTGGGGCGAATGAGCTGACCATAATCTTTATCGGGAGTGAGCATGTAGGTCTCAACTCCTTGCTCCCCGGCTTTTGTGGCTAATGTACCTATGACATCGTCGGCCTCGAATCCTTCTGACACGAGTATTGGGATGTGCATGGCCTGCAGAATTTCTTGTATGATAGGTACGGAAAGTTTGATATCCTCAGGAGTGGCCTGTCGCTGTGCTTTATAGGGGGGGAAAGCTTCGTGGCGGAAGGTCTTGCCCTGGTCGAAGGCAACACCGAGATAAGTGGGATGCTCTTTGTCGAGTATCTCTTTCAGTGTATTGCAGAAGCCGAGAACGGCTGAGGTATTGAGTCCTTTAGAATTGATGGTGGGGCGGTTAATAAACGCATAGTAGGAGCGGAAGATGATGGCGTAGGCATCCAATAAAAAGAGTTTGTCCATGAGAGGAAATCTATGTATTGTGTATTTTTCCGTAAAATTACGAAAAAGTTGGCATAGTGACTCGACTATCTCATATAAAATAACTAATTTTGTGCTAAATATCTCATTTGGATGGATTACATATCAATCATACGGCAACCAATAGCATCAGAGTTGAACGATTTCAATGATTTGTTCAACCGCTCATTGTCTCATACTAATGGTCTTCTCCAGCAGGCGCTCGATCATATTCGTCAGCGTACGGGGAAGCGCATGCGTCCAATTTTGATCCTTCTGATGGCCAAGTGTAACGGTGGCATCACGGATGTCACTCAGCATGCTGCTGTAGGACTGGAGTTGCTTCATACGGCTTCGTTGGTACACGACGATGTTGTGGATGAAAGTGAAGAGCGTCGCGGTCAGGCCTCGGTCAATAATGTCTATGGCAATAAAGTGGCCGTCTTGGTTGGTGACTACATCCTTTCCACAGCTTTGCTTCATATCAGTTATACGCACGATGAGGTCATCGTACGCTACCTTGCTGAGCTTGGTCGTACGTTGTCGAATGGTGAGATTGAGCAGCTTGAGAATACCCATTCTAAGGACTTCTCTGAGGATGCTTACTATCGTGTCATTCGTCAGAAGACAGCCGCTTTGTTTGAGGCATGTGCTGCTATGGGTGCACTGAGTGGTGGTGCCAATGAAGAGGATATTGAATATGCCAAGGAGTTTGGTCGCAACTTAGGTATTATCTTCCAGATCCGAGACGATATCTTCGATTATTATGACCAGTCGAAGATTGGTAAGCCTACTGGCAATGATATGGCTGAAGGCAAGTTGACGCTTCCTGCTCTCTATGCACTGAATACGACGAATGATGAGGAGATGACGAAGATTGCCTATAAGGTGAAAGACGGCACGGTATCAAAAGAGGAGATAGCGCGGCTTGTTGAATTTACGAAGGCAAATGGCGGTATCGATTATGCTGAAAAGAAGATGTGGGAGCTTCATGCTGCTTCCATGGCGCTTCTTGATGAAGAAGTAGAAGATGGTGAAGTCAAGAATAGCTTGAAGGCTTATCTTGACTTTGTCATCAAGCGGGATATGTAGCAATGCTGGGGCGGCCACGGGGCCGCCCGCAGTGCATCTAATACCATTTAGTTTCTTTACCTAACACTTCGCTCAGAAGAAGGTTCGTGAGTCGGGATGTGCCTAAACGGAACATCTCGTTGGTGAGCCATTTGTCTCCGAGAACCTCTTTCACGATCGTGTAATAGATGACGGCATCCATAACAGTGTTGATACCACCTGCAGGTTTCAAGCCAATCATGATGCCTGTCTCATTGTAGTATTCCTTGATTGCCTGGCACATCACGTAGACGCATTCTGGCGTGGCTCCTTGCTTCTCTTTGCCCGTGGACGTCTTAATATAGTCTGCCCCACTGTACATGGCAAGAATAGCTGCTTTCTTGACGTCTGAGAGGGTAGGGAGGTCACAGGTCTCAAGGATAACCTTCATAGGTACCTCACCGCAGGTCTGCTTCAGTTCATTGATGTCGTCGGCTACGCCTTCGTAATCTTCAGAGAGATATTTGCCTACCGGAAGTACGATATCTACGTTTGTGGCACCATCCTTGATAGCCAAGGCTGTCTCAGCGATCTTTACCTCCATGAATGTCTGTGAGGAAGGAAAGTTACCGGATACCACAGCGATCTCTACACCGTCGACCTCAAGCGTATTGCGTACGAGGTGTGCGAAGTTAGGATAGACGCAGATCGTGGCTACATGCGGCAGGTCGGGATAGGTGGCGTCGAACTTGTTCACTTTCTCCACCATGGCGAGTATGCTCTCCTCAGTATCGGTCGTGTGGAGTGAGGTTAGTTCTACGGATCCCAAGAGGAACTTCTTGACGTCTACGTTGTCGTTCTCCGGAACCTTGGTAGCAATCAATTCCTTTACCTTATATCTTACCTCATCTTCGTTGACGTTGAGGTCATACTTAGCGAAGGCCTGATCTATCTTACTGCTTTTTACGATACCCTGGCTTCTCTGTGCCTGGATGTCTTTTGTGATTTTGTCTTTGATGATTCCCATAATTTTATATGATGATGTTATGATCTTAATTTCGGATTGTTCTTATGTCTGTCTTTGTCTCTTGCCGTCTTCTTTTCAATACTCTTCTTGAAAGCTTCCGTGATGTCTACACCCGTTTGGTTAGCGATACAACACAATACCCAGAAGATGTCGGCAATCTCTTCCTCCTCATTGTCTTTTTCTCCAGGTTTAAAACTCTGGTCACCATACTTGCGTGCCATGACGCGGGCGAGTTCACCAACCTCTTCCGTGAGTACAGTCATGTTTGTGAGTTCAGAGAAATATCTCACGCCGTATGTCTTGATCCAATCGTCTACGGCTTCTTGTGCTTCTTTGATGGTCATGTCTTAGTTGCTTTGTGTGCAAAGATACGATTTTATTTTTGTATTGCCTTATTTCTTCATTGTCTTTCTTTGGACAATGTTTCAATCTTTCATTCGTTCAATGTTTCAATCTCTCATTCGTTCAATGTTGCAAACGTGATTGCGTGCAATCGTGGATGTGTTGAGATCAATTAACAAGATTGTCGTTAGTTTGTTGTGTAAGCAGTCACATAGTGACTGCCTTATGCTAATTTCGCTCTAGATTACTCTATCAGCTATGTAAGGAATAAATCATATGTTATTCACATAATTTACTGATATACAGATATCTATGGTTATGACATTATCGTTCAACCCCCTCTGAGAATCGTTTCTTTTTGACCGACTCGCCCTCTCGCCCGATTCAAGGGCCTCTATTTTTATAGTTAAATGCCATGGCGGACGGCCACAAGGGCCGCCCATGCACTGGTACCCTTTAACTTTCTTTCTCCTAACTCCTAACTCCTTTCTCCTAACTCCTATCTCCTAACTCCTAACTAATATTATTCCTTGTTCTTTGTATCCATGCAGATGGTTGTAGGACCATCGTTGAGGAGATCCACTTCCATCATGGCACCAAACTCGCCAGTGCCGATAGGTTTACCGAGTGCTTCTTCGAGCTCTTTGCAGAACTGATTATAAAGAGGAATGGAGATAGAGTGGGGAGCAGCCTTCAGCCAACTCGGCCGGTTGCCTTTCTTATAACTGGCCATGAGGGTAAACTGAGAGACGACGAGTATATCTCCTCCAACATCTTGAATACTGAGATTCATCACTCCCTTCTCGTCATCGAAGATTCTCAGTCCGATGATTTTCTTCACAAGCCACTTGATATCTTCTTCAGTGTCTTCTGAACAGATGCCAACAAGGATCATATAGCCCTTGCCAATCTTTGATTTTACTTTTCCTTCTATTGATACTGATGCGTGTTTGACACGCTGTATTACTATTCGCATATTATTTATTTGTTAATGTTATTATTTCTGGTTCTTCCGGAATTTGGATTGATAACCACCAAACAGCCTCGGAGAGGCTGACTCTGCATAACCCCAGACTAAAGGAGCGATAGCGACTGCAGTCTGGGGGTTACGGAATAGGAGCTGATTCCCAGATTTCCAGCCTCGAAGAGGCTGGCTGCGCCTTGGCGCGCTATGCTTCGTATGATACTATCTATTAATGACATAGCGCACTACGTGCAGCCTGCCTCTCCGAGGTAGAAGGTCAATTGTCACAACTCTATCCTAACATACCCCAGGCTGCGTCGCTACGCTTCTAGCCTGTGTTATTTAGAATCAGCCTCTCCGAGGCTGTTGACCTTCAATTTATCATTGACGTTGTGGTCCGATGGTATGCACGTATAAACCCAAAAACCGGAAGAGCCTTATTTATTGTTCTTGATTTAACGCCACATGCACTTTCTGTGCCTTGTCCGGCCCTATGACGGTAGCAAGTTCTTCAAGGTTTGCACCTTTTATGTTCTTCACTGATTTAAAGGCCTTTAGCAATGCTTCCTTCGTCTTGGGGCCTATGCCTTTGATATCATCCAAAGCTGAGTGGAGAGCATGTTTCGAGCGCTTGTCGCGGTGGAAGGTGATGGCGTAGCGGTGTACCTCATCCTGGATCTGCGTGAGGACATGAAACAGTTCACTGTCGGTCTTCATGCCTATGACCTGTGGAGGAAAGCCAAAGAGCAGCTCGTTGGTGCGGTGCCTATCGTCCTTGGCGAGACCTGCGATAGGGATGTTAAGATGTAGCTCATCTTCCACAACCTCACGTACAACATCCATCTGTCCTTTGCCACCATCAGTGATGATGAGGTCGGGGAGCGGCGTGCCTTCCTCTTTCATGCGCGAATAGCGACGGCGCACGACCTCTTGCATGGAGGCATAGTCGTCAGGACCTGTGACCGTCTTGATGTTGTATTTACGATAATCTTTACGCGACGGCTTCATACCTTTATAGACGATGCAACCTGCAACAGCATCCGTACCGGAGATGTTTGAGTTATCGAAACATTCTATCTGATAAGGCAGTTTGTCGAGGTGCAGTTTGTCCTGCAGTTCCTTCATCAGACGGGTCTGCTTCTGCTCTGGATTGAGCTTCTCAGTTTGCTTCAGACGATCAAACTTATACTGCTTTCCGTTCATCTCCGAGAGCTCCAAGAGGTGGTGTTTGTCGCCTCGCTGGGGTACAAAGAACTCAGCATACTTGAGCTTCCATTCCATCTCGAAAGGCACGATGATCTCTTTCGAGGTACTTCCAAACCGTGCTCTGATCTCCGGGATAGCTTGTATCAACAGGTCTTCATCCGTCTCGTCGAGCTTGCGTTTGTATTCGTAGGTGAAACTTTGGTTGATGGTACCGTTCTTGACGTGTATATAATTAATGTACGCGTTCTTCTTATTCTCGTCGTCTGTGATGGTAAAGACATCGACATCCGTGATGGTATGGCTCACGACCTCACTCTTCGACACAAAGTCCTGCAGGAGAAGATAACGCTCTTTCAAGCGTTCGGCCTCCTCAAACTTCATGATCTTCGCATTCTCCATCATGCGCTTGTAGACCCATTCGGAGAGCTCGCGTGTATTCCCTTTCAATACCTCCTTAGCCTGACGGATGTTCTCGAGATAGTCTTCGCGTGTCTGCTTCCCTATACAGCAACCTTCACAGTTATGGATATGATACTCGAGACAAGGGCGGTATTTGCCGTTGTCGATGCCTTCCTGAGTGATAGGCTGACGACAACGGCGAGGTTTGAATGCCTTATGGATAAGCTCCAGTACATTGTACATCGCAGAGATGTGGGGATAAGGGCCGAAGTAGGTACCCCACTTCTTGTTGATGTGCCGTGTCTTAAAGATACGCGGGAAATATTCGTTCGTAACAAGGATAGAAGGGTAGGTCTTGCCATCCTTCAGAAGTACATTGTATTTTGGGTTGTACTTCTTGATGAGTGAGTTCTCAAGCAACAACGCATCTTCCTCCGTGTTCACGACGGTATAGGAGATATCTCGAATCTTGGAGACGAGCACCTTTGTCTTAAACCGGTCAACCTCTTTGTGGAAATAGCTTGAGACTCTTCGCTTGAGGTTCTTCGCCTTTCCCACATAGATAATTGTGCCTCCGTTCTCACGCAGGTCATCATAGTATTGATAGCTTCCTGGTTTCTCTGGCATGTTGAGCACAATGTTCTTCAGATATTCCAGTCGCTTTTCATTTTCTTCTTTAGTCATTGCTTGTAACTCACTGTTTATCTATCTCTTCTACGCTTATCGTTTCACGTGAAACGGATTGTCGATGTTGGTACGCGTTAGAACTTCAGCAGGCTCGTAATTTCCACATCCTTGTCGAATATCTCGCGAGTATGGGGAAACTCGGAGGTAAGCTCCATGATGAAGTTGCAGTAGATACGCTTCGGATGAAACTTCTTAACGAGGTCGCAGGCTGCTTTCATAGTGCCACCTGTTGCCAGGAGATCATCGTGAAGAAGTACGACGTCATCGGAAGTTATAGCGTCTTTGTGGATCTCAATGGTGTCGATGCCATATTCCTTCGCATAGCTTTGCTGGATCGTATCGCATGGGAGCTTGCCCGGCTTACGGCAAAGAACGATTCCTGCTCCAAGACGGATGGCAATGGCGGAGCTCATGACAAAGCCCCGACTTTCGATTCCAACGATCTTTGTGATGCCTTTGTCCTTATAAAGATCATACATCTCATCACTGATAATCTTGATGCATTCGGGGTTCTTGAAGATCGTTGTAACGTCTCGGAAATTGACCCCCTTAATTGGCCAGTCGGGGATGACTCGCAGATTGTCTACTAACGTTTGGCTGTTCATGTTTTACGTTTTACTTTAAGTGTTATCTCGTTTTATTTCAATGCATTAAGTATGTCTAAGTTTCACGTGAAACTTTTGTAGAATTACCGTCCAAGCAATACGAGCAGTACGTTGATATCTGATGGTGAGACGCCTGGGATACGGCTAGCTTCCGCAAGCGTCTCGGGATCGATACGCTCCAACTTCTGTCGGCCTTCGGTACTGATCTCCTTGATCTCGGCGTATTTGAAATGGCCGCGGATCTTGATATTCTCCAAGCGGCGCATCTTGTCGGCCACGACATTCTCACGCTCGATGTAACCTTTATATTTAATGAGTACCTCAGAAGCCTCGCAGATCTCTTCCTTTCGGTTCTTCGGAGCTTCGAGCATTTCCTTCAGTTCGGGGATAACTTCTGAGAGGCTTGCCATCGACAGTTGAGGGCGTGCGATGAGCTCGGAAACTTTGCAGCCGAAATGGAGTGGGGTGGTACCGAGCGCTTCCAACGAAGAATTGATGTCTTTTGGATGAACCGTCGTGTTGTTGCAGAAATCGAGGATCTTCGCTATCTCCGCTTTTTTCTCCATCCATCGGTCGTACCGGTCTTTTTTCGCAAGGCCGAGGTTGTACGACTTCTCCGTGAGGCGTGCATCGGCATCATCCTGACGGAGGAGAATGCGATATTCTGCACGAGAGGTAAACATTCGGTAGGGTTCATCGACACCTTTCGTACAGAGATCATCGATGAGCACACCGATATATGCTTCGTCTCTTTTGAGTACGAATGGATCACTGTTGCTTACCTTCAACGCTGCATTGATACCTGCCATGAGTCCTTGACCTGCAGCTTCCTCATAACCTGTCGTACCATTGACTTGGCCGGCGAGAAAGAGACGAGGAATAACCTTTGACTCCAATGAATGGTTAAGCTGCGTAGGATCGAAGTAATCGTATTCGATAGCATAACCGGGTCGATAAGCCTTGACGTCTCTCAGCGCAGGAATCTGATGGATAGCTTTCAGTTGTGTCTCCATCGGCATGGAGGAGGAGAAGCCATTAAGATACATCTCGTTTGTATCCTCGCCTTCTGGCTCTATAAAAAGCGGATGATGATCACGGTCTGGGAAGACAGCGAGCTTGGTCTCTATAGAAGGACAATAGCGTGGACCCGTACTTTTAATCTGTCCGTTGAAAAGGGGAGAATTGGCTAAATCGTCTCGAAGGATGCGGTGTACCTCCTCGTTGGTGTTACAAGTCCAGCAAGGTAGCTGCTTTAGAGCATGCTGCACCCCCATATATGAGAACTGATGCCAGTCGGTGTCACCGGGCTGCTCCTCCGTATCTTCGAAGTGGATGGTTCGTTTGTCGAGACGTACAGGGGTACCAGTCTTCATTCTCCCGGAGCGAACGCCCCAACGCGTGATCGACTCAGTGAGATGATAGGAAGCAGGTTCTGCGATTCTGCCCCCGGCCACCTTATGATGACCGATGTGCATGAGTCCGTTGAGGAAAGTGCCTGCAGTAATGACAACGGCTCCAGCGCGAAACTCTACGCCCCAGATCGTTCTCACGCCTATGGCTTCACCATTCTCTACGATGAGTTCCTCGGCCTGGTCTTGCCAGATATCGAGGTTGTCAGTGTGGTCGAGGATGCGGCGCCATTCCCAGATAAACTTTCCACGGTCGCACTGTGCGCGGGGAGACCATACAGCAGGGCCCTTGCCTTTGTTAAGCATGCGGAACTGGATAGCTGTCCGGTCCGTTACCATTGCCATCTGCCCACCGAGGGCATCAATCTCACGCACAATCTGACCTTTGGCAATGCCTCCTACGGCAGGGTTACAGCTCATCTGTGCGATCTTGTTCATATCCATCGTTATGAGGCATGTCTTGGCGCCCATGTTAGCTGCTGCGCATGCAGCCTCACAGCCAGCGTGTCCGGCCCCGATAACGATTACGTCGTACTTAAAATCCATAGTCTTTATTTTGTTTTGTCGCAAAAGTAAGAAAAAGAAATGAGTTATGCGTATAAAAAGAAAAAGAAAGATAGTTACTTGCGATTTTTGTCCACGAAAGACACTAAAAACACGAAGGAAAAAGGACACGAAGTTCGGCTTCGCCTAACTGAGCGTCATCGGCGAAGCCGACTTTCGTGTCCTTCTCTTTGTTGCTGTCTTTCGTGTTCTTTGTGTCTTTTGTGGACGGTTAATAGTTCTATGACTTACAATCTGATATATATTCTTCTTTAAATATCTCTTTTTGTCAATTTACAACAGATATATTATAAAAAATGTGTAATTTTGCAAGCGTTTTCAGACGATAAGTAAGAAATAAGATGGAAAAAGTGAAGCGAAGTAAGAGAGAGTGGGTGAGGCGTTATATCAGTTTTATCTTCATCCTTTTTGTAATCGCATTCGGCACCTCGTTGTCGATCCGTGCCAACTTAGGGTCTTCCCCTATCTCGGCTCCCCCATATGTTCTCTCGTTGATTCCCGGCATCCCCATGACCATGGGAGCCATTGTGATCTGCATGCATGTGTTGTTTATCATCATCCAGATCCTGCTCTTGAGACGGCAGTATGAACTGCGACAACTGACACAGATCTTCGTATCGTTCCTCTTCGGTTTCTATACGGATGTGACGATGTGGATGACGAGTTTCATGCAGGTACCAGCCACTTTGCCCCATGCCATCGGTTATCCCCTCCAGTTTATTGAATTGCTTATTGGTGGTGGACTGTTAGCCTTTGGTATCGCCTGCGAGGTTCGTTGCGACTCGTTGATGCTTGCCGGTGAGGGTCTGCCGTTGGCCTTGTCGAAAGCCGTAAAGAAAGACTTTGGTAAGGTGAAAATCTGCTCCGATACCTCCCTCGTTATCATTGGTGTGGTGCTGATGTATTATTTCTTCGGTCACTGGGATTGGAAGATGATAGGTGTAGGAACGCTCGTGAGCATGTTTTATGTCGGTTTTATGGTGCGTGTCTTTGCACCGCATATAGCCTGGCTTGATATCATCTTCATCCCTGCTGATGAGCGTCAGGTTGAGGAGACCGAAGAAGAGGAGGAAGAGACCGAGGAAGAGGCTGTGCCTTACATCATCACCATTGCGCGCGAATATGGCAGTGGTGGTCTGACCTTGGGCAAACTCCTTGCCCAGCGCTTAGGCGTTGATTATTACGATCACGCCATCATCGATGCCACTGCACAGCGATTGGGTTACACCTCAGAGTTTGTGCGCGAGAATGAGCAGAATATCAGCAACGGTAAACTGTGGGAACTGATCTTTACTGACAAGAGTATTCCGATGTCGATGAACCCCTCGCACGACGATGCAATCTTCGTCAGTGAGAGTCGTATCATCCGTGCCTTGGCTATCAAGAAACCGTGCGTGATCATCGGACGTTGCGCCAACTGGGTGCTGCGTGGCGACCATAAAGTGTTCCGTATCTTTGTCACGTCAAACCGCGAGGATGCTGTACGCAGAGTCATGGAGAAAGACCATCTCTCTGCTGATGCTGCAGCCAAGCGTATTGAGCAGGTGAACACGGGCCGCAGCAATCATTATTTCCAGTATACAGGCCGCCGATGGACCGATGCCCACGACTACGACTTGGTGTTCAATACCAGTGCGTTAGGCATTGAGCAGTGCACCGATATGGTCGTGAAATGCATTGAAGACCGGCAGAAACAATAACAGAACCTTTTCAATTCATCATCAATGTCATTACGGGGTGGCAATCATGAAAGAGAAATAGCGCCAACTCGCTTATAGTCAATGATGTAGCATCTGTTAGTGGACGATCGGTCTGCCGACAGGTGCCGTTGGTGATGTGGAAATAGGTATTGTTCAAGGCAATGTCCTTGTCATTGTACACGCGGATATCCATGGTCACATCCGGATGCTGCACGGCATAGAACTGCAGGGCTTTGCGCGCATTGATGATACGGAGCATGGCGGGTGCAGCTTGAACGTTGCTCTCACCACATACCTTCAACATCTCTTGGGCCGTGGCGAAACTTTCAGGCGTCTGTAGGACCGCGCACGGCTTCTGTTTTTGCCAGGCATCGAAATCATTGAACGACATCTCAGCGACCTGCTCTGGGGCTGCTATGGCATCGACAACCTGCGTGTAGCCCATGGACGCATACCAGTCGTAGAGCCAGGGCTCAGCGGGAATCAATACGGTAAAGACACTGTCGCGATAATAGAGGCGGTGGTGCGCCTGGCGCATGAGACTGCTGCCGACATGCTGGCGGCGATAGTCTTTGTTCACAGAGACGGCATAGATATAACTTGCGTTGACCTCTTGCTGACCTTGACGGAGCGGGTAGGGGATGGCTTGAAGTGCGCCCACCACATGGTCGTCAATCTGACAAACAATATTGCGATCATCGGTGAAGACCCTGTCGAAATACAACTTCTGGAAAGGCTTGGGATCATGGAAGGTATCGTCGTAGAGCAGCTCCGTCTCTTCCTTGATGCGGTGCACGTCTTCAAACAAGCTCAGCGGGTTCTTCTCCATGATCGAATATTTCTCCAAGAGTATAGCGGGCTTGTAAGAGAGCTTCGCCTTGCGCAGTCCCTCAGCGCCGAGATCCTCCTCGCGGTTCATATAGATATATTGTTCGGGCAGATGACGTGCAAACTCCTGATTGATAATGGAAAACGAACCTTCGTAGCTTGTGTCGGCCTTCTCCACACAGACATCGAAGGTATCGTTGTTGATAGGGCACCCGAAGGTGAAAGCCACCAATTGTCCGTCGACAAAGATACAGCCGCCGAGACAGTTGATATAATCCCAGTTGACGAACGCGCGGGTCATGGCACGCAGCTCCTCACTGAGCTCCGCATTCTCCTCCTCACCCGCGTCCTGTTTTGTCTGCTTGCGCCACACCTCCTCAAGTTTCAGACACTCGGGGATGAGACTCTTCGTCAACGGGCGGTATTCGTAGTTGGGATAGAGTGCGCGGAACTTGTTGCAGTGGTTGCGCTTGCCCTGCAGATGCTTGCCCGAGAGGGATGCGAGTTTCTCGCGCAGATAGATATAATCGAAATAGTCGCGCTCCGCCTTGAAGGTGAACTCTCCCGGCATGATCTGTTCGAGGCAGTCGGTCATTGAGCCGCTGCAGCCGATGAGCAGGAAAGGATGGCCCATGGCGATGGCATCGTTGCGCATCTGGCGGATGACGGAGGCCGGACACACGCTGTCCTCTGGCACCTTGTAAGAGCCATCGGGTTGGATCACTGGCTTGGGGATGGGTGCCATATAAGCGAGGTGGCGGCCGGTATAGAAGCGGAAGACGAGGAAGTCGTCGACGATGGCGAACTGGGTGTCGTAGAGGAAGCGCCAGCTGATAAGGTTGGCAAACGAGAGGTCACAGTTGCGCCCCGTGCCATTCAGCGTGTAGCGCTGGATAAGCTCACGGTCGCGCGCAGAGATGTCATGAAATCTAATCATGGGTTGATTCCTTTGTGGAGACTATAATTTATAACTGTGGCAAAAGTACAAATAATATTTGAAGTGACCTATCAAGGTTAGTAAATTATTTGGATGTTCTAAAGTTGTTTACTAACTTTGCACACAAACAAGTTCGAGCTGTACGGTTGAAATTAGAGATTCTGATAATGGCAATAGGGAGTAGCCAAGCTGACGTTGAATGCCCTCGAAGAGGGCAAACATGGTTAGCCCCACGTGAGACGCAGTCGAAACGTGGGGCTAGAATAGTGTAGAAGACTTGAATTCCGGCCTCGAAGAGGGCGAACATGGGCTTGACACTAGACTGGAACGCTTTCTGCACCCTGCCAAGGTTCGCCCTCTTCGAGGCCGGATAGCAACGAACTCCAATCGAATCTAACCCCCATGCTGCGTCGCTGCGCTCCTTGCATGGGGCTAACCATGTGGCACCTCTCCGAGGTGCTTAAAAGCTAATCATGTTGGCACCCTTTGAGGTGCTTAATAGCTAATCATGTTTGTCCCTTAGAGGTGCTTAATGGCTAATCATCTTGGTTCCCTTTGAAGGTCATCCTATTCCGAAAACCAGAGGCCTATCTTTTCTTTTCTGAATATTCTGACGGCTTGATACCGAAATGCGATTTGAAGCATTTTGTGAAGTAGCTGGGAGATGAGAAGCCCGTCTGCAGAGCGATCTCGTTGATGGATAATCTGCCGTCTCGGAGCAGTGCTGCGGCTTGCTTCAATCGGATGTTCTTGATGAAGTTGACGGGCTTGTCACCCGTCAGCGCCACGATCTTTTTATACAGTCCCGTCCTTTCCATGCAGAGGTCGGCAGCCAACTGTTCCACGCCATAGGAACTGTCGGAGAGGTGCTGCTCAATCAGTGTTCTCGCCTTTTGCAGCAGCTCTTGCTCTGAGGAGTCGGAAGAGACAGGCTCAGAGGCAGTTGATGCGAAGTCTACTATTGTTGATGTCGGCAACGATAGTGAATCTTCAGATAACGTATCTTTGGTCTTTCTCTTCTTTCTGATTATCAATAAGATAAGCAAAATAACAACGACTGATACGACCACGATAGCTATCGTCTTTCCATAATGTTTCTCTGGCTGAAAGAAGAGGCCGAGATAAGGAGACACGTAGATGATGCCATTGTGATAGGTTCCCAGCCAGATACCCCCATCGTGATCGCGATAGACAGTGTTGATGCCAGTGCTGAGCGAGGTGCCATCGGGGAGCGACAGTTGTGTGATCTCACGTGGACGCTCACTGATATTCAGGTTAAACAGCAGATAGCCATGCTGCGTACTGATGAGAATCTCATTGGCGGAGGCTACGTTCAGCGTGTGCAGCAGATAGGAACAATGGAAAAGCTCCTTCACCTTTCTTGTCTGAGGATTGAAGCAGAGAAAGACAGAGCCGCCTTTTCCCGTACGAATCTGATAAAACTTGTTGTCAATAGACTTTGCTACAAGAGAGGTTGAAGAATATTTGCCGGCTACGTTCTCCGGGTAAGTACTGAGGGTCTCTGTCGTCTTTCCAGTGGAGATATCCGCTACCCCAATCTTCCCCGAGCCGTAAAAAGTGTAGACCATATTGTGTAGTACGTCCATATCTTGCAGATTGCCGAAAGAGGGGTTTAAAGGTATACGTGCCTTTCCGTCAGCACTCATCAGATAGTTGTCAGCGACGAGCCACACCTGCCGATTATGGTCTACGAATACGTCTTGGGGCTGTCTTGGAAACTTGAATTGTCGGAAAGGCTGACGGATCCAATGCAAGGTCTGAAGATTGAGACAACAAACCTTACCCTTCATCTTGATCCAAAGGACCGATTGCCGGTCTACATAGAGATGCGTTTGTCCACGATAGTTGCTGATAGGAGTGTAGAGCGTGGTATCCAGTCGCACCGTCTTGAAGGTCCGGTCGCCATAAATATTGATACCCTCGTTGGTCATGATCGCTATTCGGTCATCAGGCAGTTGCAGCATTTGCAGCACATTGTCATCGAGCATTCCGTTGCGGTGGGTCATTGTAAAGAAATAAGCCTCCTCCCTGCTCTCAGCCTGTGCCACAGTGGTCAAGGCAAAAAGCAGAAACAGAATACTGGTGATATGAACAAGAAGCGTGCGCATACTTTCATTTCTGTTGCAAAGATAATGAAAATATGCGCACCGACACTATTTCTGCGGAAAGATTATAATGTTATGGTCTGTTTCTTTCCATTGTATCGGACAGAGGTCGTGACCTTCATCGGCTCCCGTCCGGTGCCACTGTTCTTGTCGACAAGCACGATGTTGAAGGTCCGGTCTTTCAGCATTCCCTTGAAACTGCCGCGGCGCGGACTGATGGTGAGTCTGTGGGCTTTGTCATCCCAGGAGAATGTGATCTCGGAGAACTGGCCTTTCTCATAGTCGTAGTTGTCGCCTTCATCCTCGTAGAGCGTATAATTGCCGTTTTCACCGGGGTAGACTCTGATCTCAAGACTGTCCCAAGGCTTCTCATTGCTGTACTGCACATCGGGTCCGAAGGGCATGATCGTACCCGCCTTGACGAACACAGGCATGATGTCGATGGAGCAAGGACGCAGAATGTCCTCACCTCCCTCATATACCGTATTGTCCCAGAAATCATACCATTTAGCACCCTTCGGCAGATAGACCTTCACGGGTGCAGCGGCTTGCTTGACATCAGGATAGATCAGATGACCGTTCTTCTTACTGTCTCTCCATGTGAACATCGGGTCGGTGACAGGCTTGACGAGGAGATTTCTTCCGAAGAGATATTCGTCGTTGAGTCGCGAAGCTTTCTGATCGTTGGCAAAATCCATCACCAACGGACGCATCATACTGCCGTCATGCTGCACGCAGTCGCCTAAGTTGCTGTACGTATAAGGGAGCAAGCGATAACGCAGTTTGATGGCCCCTACGATGGCGTCGTAAGCCCAGTCACCCTGATGGCCCATCTCGTAGATCTCACTCACCATCGGCGAAGAGCAGTGGGTGCGCATCAAAGGCATGAAAGTGCCCCATTCCATCCATCTTACTTTCAGCTCCTGAACAGCTACGTTCTTGGGATCATTGTTATAGTCGCCATAGAAGAATCCACTGATATCCGTGTTCCACATCGGTATGCCACAGAGGATAAAGTTCAGTCCGGAAGGTACCTGCTTCTTCATTTCATCCCATGTAGCCATGATGTCACCGCTCCAAGAGAAGGTGCCGTAATGCTGCAATCCAAAAGCACCGCTGCGCGTCATCTGCACCGATCGCTTGTCGTTGCCTTTCATGGCGCGCTGATGCTCGTAGATGGATCTGTTGTGCACCAGTGGGAATGCGTTCTTCACACTGAGCCATGAGCCGTCGTAGGTGAGATAATCTTCATCCCCAGCTTTCTCAAAATGGTCCGGCTCAGAGGAGTCAGTCCACCAGGCATCGAAGCCCATGTGATAGAGATATTGAAGATGTTTCCAATAGATCTCACGTGCCTTGGGGTTGAAGACATCGTAGACGAGAGCGCCTGCATTGCGTGGCCAAGTGTCGAAAGGCAACAGGGCATGGATGGCCTTCAGTTCCTTATACTGCTCCGTCCAGGGGCCGAAATCGGGCCAGATGGTAATCATCAGGTGGGCATCGTTGCGATGCACATAATTGACCATTTCTTCGGGAGTCTTCAGTCGTGGCTCACCCTGAGGCTTTTTGTTCTTCAGATCTTTCGGGAGATATTTAGCCCAAGCCGGGTCTCCTACTTTGTTGATATAGTAAGGATTCTGGAAGCGCATGGCATTCCAGTTGGAGTCGCAACCCCAGTATTGCCAGTCCTGAACCATGGCATCGACCGGAATCTTCAACTCGCGGTATTTGTCGAGAACACCGGCAAGCTCGTCACTCGTCTTATAGCGTTCGCGACTCTGCCAGAAGCCCATCGTCCACAGTGGGAACATCGTGGCCTTGCCCGTCAATGTGCGGATTCCGGCGATTACACCGTCCTGCGTGCCGTCTTTGTAGATGAAATAATAATCAGCAGCAGTACCGGTCTCACTGGTGAAGAACGTGCCTGCCTCGTTGTCGTCGAAATAGCTCTTTCCGGCGTTGTCCCAATAGACGCCATAGCCCTTCTCACTCGTGAAATAAGGGATTGAGATATACGTGTTGTGGTTCCAAATCTCCACATGTCTTCCGCGCTGGTTCATATGAGTATCTCGAAGCTGACCGAGGCCGTAGATAGCCTCGTCTTTGTCCAGGAGCCAGGTCTGACGGATCTTATACTGACCCTCATTGGCTTTGTCGGTACGCTTGTCGAGAGTCGTGGTCGTATCCGTGAGGAGCCGCTCGTTCTTCTTGTCGGCAAACGTTATCTTACCGTTGTTTGTGTTCAGTGTCACGCGGATACAGGGAGAACTCAGGGTCACCTCGTCTCCGGCCTTGCTCTCCTTGAGGTCCTTTAAAGTTTCCGGCCGCATGATGACGGAATAGCTCTTTTTAGCCTTCGGACCATTGACAACCGTCTTGGTTACTCTCACGATGGATGGGGAGTAGAACTCTATACGGACATTCAGTCCGCCGATCTGTCGTTCCGCTCCATTTACAGTCTTCTCGGTTCTTGCCATGCCGCTCCCAATGGATAGCAATAGCAATAATGACAGGGAAAAAAATCTAATGATTGACATGCTTTTTAGTTTTGTTGTTTTCGGGTGCAAAGTTAGTGGAAAAAGGCGAATAGGTGATAAAAAAAATGAAGAACAGAATGGCAAATATGTTGAAAAGAGGGTAAGCAAATAGTTCTTCTCTTTTCGGGTTGATGGGGCCACACAACCTCTCCGAGGTTGTTCGCATAATCACCCCGTAAACCGGAGCCATACATAATTCCAAACGCTTACATCCCTTCTTTATTGCTTCTTCAATCGCGTTTTTCTCCCTTTGTCATGCTTTTCTCCCCGTTTGCGCCATAACTATTTCGGGGGTGAAAAAGTCTTATTACCTTTGCATCGTCAACGAAAGAATGGGGAACCATTCACCAAGAGAACTGACAACATTTGTATAACTTCAAATCAAAAAAACTATGCATTCAATTTCAGAAGAACAGTTTTACTACGATGGCCCGGAAGGCGACTTGGTCTATGAGACTGAATCGGAACTCGGTATCGTGGAGCAGCGCGACAAGCTGTTTACGGTGAAAATCTACATGCCTCAGGACGTCCCTTGGAATGAGATGGCTGGTCTCTTCTCCGCGGAGGTGGCAGAGATCTTCTCCTGGAGCAAAGCCAAGGAAGGCATGCCGGGTGACAAAGTTAAGAACCCGCTCTTTGTTGCTCACAACTACGAGAGCGACAAGTATTTAGAGGATGATGAGCGCGACAAGCGTGAACCAGGCAATGATGCCAGTCGACGCCAATACAGCCGATTCTACTCTACAGGCAAGGAGCTCAAGCACTGGGTTATGTTCCAGAATGATGAGGAGTATCTTTTCGTCTGGCAAGGTGAGCTTTGGGAACATCTCGACGACCTCATCGAAGACATGAAAGACAATGCCTACTACATCGCCCGCTTCCTTCAGTCCTGGTATGATCGGGTCAATGGAATCACGAAAGAAGATTAAAATTGGTTCATTCTCTTACCTTTGCATCCGTGAATCGGTTTTTGGGTTGATCTAAGCACAACCTCGAAGAGGTTGTGCTCATAAAATCCTGTTGTCTGTCTAATGCTATCCTGTTGCCTGTCTAATGCTATCCTGTTGTCTGTCGAACGCCGAACGATTGTTTGTCGAACGCCGAACGATTGTTTGTCGAACGCCGAACGATTGTTTGTCGAACGTCGAACGATCATAAAGAAACTATACGTCATTACGGACAGAGGAAATACTATTACACAAATGCCGGAGGGGAAGAAAACAGAATTGGAAGCTACATACGGTCCTGTCGAAAAAGGCTATCACATTGGATTGTCGTGCAATGATGAGGACGAGAAAACACACAGTAATTTTCATGTGAGGATTTCTGTTAAGAAGAACGATAATCCCTTCGTCTTAATAAAAGAAGATTATGGTTCTGATGTAACATTGATGTATGTAATCAACTAAGATATGAAAATACTTCGACTATATGTATGTTTGTTTTTTGTTTTATTATCTACTGAGATTTTTGCTCAGTCTGATATAACAATGAAGTATAACTGGATGTTCACGGATGTTGCCATCAGTAATTTAAAAGCAAGACTAAATAGACTTAATTATTGCAAAAAAACACTCAGATATGTTATTTTGATTATCTTTGCATATACTAAGACTTTAAACAATAAAAATATAAGTTTATGAATGCAAGAAATGTCATTCTATTTCTTTTTGCAGCCACGCTTACCTTTGCTTCGTGTAAAGACAATAGTGAGGACGAGCCGATGAATCCTGTGACGGAGCAGATTATTGCCAATGGACTCAATGTTGGGGCTGATGGTGTAGACACAACCGTTGTCTTCCCGAAGTCAGATGCGTATGAGACAAACATCAACTTCGCCTCTGGCACTGGTAACTGGATGACGGTGAAAGAATGTACGGATGCTGTTACGGGAGCACAGGGTATCCGCATTCAGTGTGCACCTTCCGATACTTCTCTCTTTGCCAGAGAGGCCACGGTTAACATCTCCTCACCGCGAGGCAACTATGTCGTGAAGGTGAATCAGAAGCCTTATAAGTTGGCATACTTCACGGACAGCATTATCTATGTCAAAAATACGGGTGGTAGCCTTGTACTCCGCGTTAAGGCCAATTCTCCATTCTTAATCAAAAAAATACCCATTGTGACTGGTTCTGGCGAGAATACAAAATTTGTGGACACAAGTTGGTCGGAAACAATTTATAAGAAGGTGAACTGCAATGAAGGCCAGACGTTCGAATTTCCCTTCGAAGTCCAGTTGAACACCGGCCTGGGTAGAAGTGCAGACTATGGAATCACAGGCGACAGTCTTCATAATGATAATGCTTGGCATATTGAGGTTAGACAGGAGCCACGCACGCTGAATGCATCGGAGACGATTAAATTTGGGATGTTCTCAGAGCCGCTTAGCGTGTTATTGGGGCAAGATGAAGAGAATCTCTCAAGGCTGAGAAAACTTACAATGACAGGATACACAACACCTTATGACATTGAATATGCTGCTAAAATAGGTAAGTTGTCACTTGACACGTTGGATATGTCAGGTTTGGATGTCACATTCTATTCTTACGAGTTCGATATCGAAAAAAGAGAGTTCTTCGGTTCTCATCTGTCGAGGATCCTGCTACCCCAAGGCATCGATGCAATTCGTAATGAGGCTTTTGCCAATTGTAAGAACCTCAAGACGGTTGTTCTGCCTGCCAGTGTAGAGCGCATTGGTGTCGAGGCATTCGCCAGCTCTCCCAAGATAGAAGAGATCGTGATTCCGGCTGATTCCAAGCTCGGTAGTATCTACAATGAGGCGTTCAACACGGGTGGTACCCTGACGACCCTCTTTATTCCGAAGGCTGCTAATCTGTCCTCCAAAGCTCTCAAAGGCCTTCGGGTAAAGGCCCTGCATGTCGCCTTAACGACTCCGCCAACATTGGATCCTGACACTGAAGTCGACCACAGCAAGAGTACTCTGTATGTCCCGAAAGGTTGTAAAGACAAGTATTCGTCAGCAACTTATTGGAAGGATTTCGGAAAGATAGTGGAGGAATAAGCGAAGGCTTGTGGCTGGATAACGCAAGGAAGCCTATAAGCAATGAGATAGAGTAAAAGCCAAGGTGTGGATTATCATTATCAGCGCTTTGGCTTTTTATCAACTACATCTCTGAGAGTATGGGCCATAGTTCTCCATCACGGAACTATACATAGACCACTATCCCTTGGAAAAGCAGATGGAATACAACTCCCTGCTGCTCAACCTTGAGGGTAAGAAGACCAAGCATGAGCTGCTCGTAGAGCAGTTGTCTTCAATGTCAACAGAAGAATTGGCGGCATTACTTGCGCAATCAAAATAATTACCTTATATTTGTAACCACAACGTAAAATGCCTATGGACAGTAATAAACCACATTTCGTTTCATCCGCATTCAAGAAGGATGAGGAGTATATACATTGGCTCCAGAAGGTCAAGGAGCAATATCGCAGCAGTCAGGCAAAGGCAGCTGTGAGGGTTAACGATGCCATGATCGAGTTCTATTGGAAACTCGGTCATGATATTGTGGATTTGAAGGCTGAATCCAAGTGGGGGACTGGAGTGATAGAACAATTGAGCCTGGATATGCGTGAGGAATTCCCGGATGTAAGAGGATTCTCAACGCGAAATCTTTGGTATGTCAAGCAATGGTATATCCTTTATTCCCAGCATTTTATAAAACTGCAACAGGTTGTTGCAGAATTAGACAAACAAGGAAAACTCTCACAAGTTGTGGGAGAAATGAGTCGTACGCTAAAAGTGCAACAGCCTGTTGCAGTTTTACAATATCCCCAAATTTTCAGCTTAGTTCCATGGAGTCACCACATCATGATAGTGTCAAAGTGCAAAGATATTGACGAAGCTATCTTCTATCTCCTTAAGGACATAGAAGGCCATTGGAGCCGCAGTGTTCTTGAGGACTTTATCGCTGAGGACCTATATCAAGCGCAGGGCAGCCTGCCATTCAACTTCGACACGACCTTGCCCGAGGACTATAGTGCGAAGGTGAAGGAAGTGTTGAAGGATCCCTATGACTTCGGTTTCTTGAAGCTGCCTCGCAAGTATCAAGAGCGTGACCTTGAGGATGCGCTCACTCACAACATCACCCGCTTCCTTTTGGAGCTTGGAAAAGGATTCACATTCTACGGTCGCCAAGTGGAGCTTGTTGTTTCTGGCACGTCTTACTTCCTCGACATGCTGTTCTATCATGTTCGGTTGAAGTGCTACGTGGTAGTGGAGTTGAAGGTCACCGATTTCAAGCCGGAGTATGTGGGCAAACTCAATTTCTATGTCACTGCCGTTGATCGCTTGCTGAAACAGGACGACGACAAGCCAACAATCGGTCTCTTGATTTGCAAGTCGAAGGACAACACAAAGGTAGAATGGTCATTTGACGGACTGAATAAGCCTATCGGGGTGGCAGCATACGACTTGAAGCGCTTCCTGCCAACCTCTGAAGAGATGGAATCACAGATCCGCCTGATGATGGAGGAACAGGACAAGGGAGGCAAAGAGTAGTAAAATGACTGACGCTTCCAACGTACAATGGGGTCGCCTGTATTCCGTAGTGACCCTCATGCTTTCTTCACCACGTTCACGGATATGAATTATGGGCTTACAGATGCTGACTTCTTGCAGATCATCGGCGACCATGGGGAAGGTTCAATAGGGGTAGGTCCACCGGAAAGTCCACAAGAAACCACCCTAAAAACTACCTCAAAGAGTTCGGTAAAAACTACCCCAAAAGGTATACTAAAAGGAGAAAGTTCACCAGAAGCCAGTGCCAGTTCTAAAGGTATACTAAAACAGGGTATACCAAAAGGAAAGGGTATACCAAAAGCTATAGGTAAAACAGCGCAACTGATCATAGACATGATGGTTTCAGATCCGACATCAATAACGGAAGACTTTGCAGTTGCTGCTCATGTTTCAATACCAGCTGTCAAAAAACATCTAAGAAACCTAACAGAAAAAGGAATCATAACTCGGCAGTACTAAGGAGATGTTCAAAGATACGGGTTACAACAAGTCGTGCAGCCGTAAGCATGAGTTTCTGGATGCATCGTCTATGAAGCAGCTCTATACCTTTTGGGAGAAAGGTGAGGCAAAAGACGAGAATGGTAAAGAGTTGTTCTGTCCGACGGAGAAGCGTGCGGTGTTCCGTGATCTCGCTCTGTTCTTGTTCATGTACCTTGGTGATGGTCATAATTTAGCTGACACGTTGCGAATGACCTATGATGAATGGTACTTCTCTACGCGAGGTAAGCAGTTTCGCTTCTATCGTCATAAAACAAAGGATCGGAATGAGGATGCAAGTGAAGTGATTTTTCCTATTACTCCGGAATTGGGAAAGATCATGGATAAGTATGCTAATGAGCCCAAACTTGGCCGTCGGGTGTTCCCTATCATGAGTCAGCTTTTAACGGCTGATCAAGAACTTTGGGTAATACAGAGATATAATAAATATATTCGGAAGCACATGGCAAAGATTGCCAAACTGTTAGATATGGAGCAGGAACCGACAGCCACATGGGCAAGACATAGCTTTGCTACGAACCTGAACAATTCGGGCATGGTACCCTACAAGTACATCAGCGATAGCATGGGACACAGTAGCAGTAACGACATCACCTCCAACTACATCGGCGCCTATCCATTGGAGAAGATGCTGGAATATAACTGGTACTTGTTGAACGAGAAGCCGACAGAGGTTCAGATAACGGATAAGCGACAAGCTATCCGTGATTTGATGAAGGGCATGAGCGAGGAAGAACGGAAGGCTTTGCTCTCATCCCTATAAGCTGCATTCCCTCATAATATCGAGTATATATGTTGCATGTCTTGAGGAAATATCGTAAATTTGTAAAGCAAATAGATCCATCATCATGGCAGGAAATAAGAAATCAGATAAATTGGAAGTCGCAAGTTGCGACCTCCAAGAAAAGTCTAAGGTCACAAATCGTGACCTTAAAGAAAAAAATGAGTTGACAATTTTAGATGCGGATGCTCAATTCCCGATATCATCAAGTGACTATATCCAGAATTACATCTATGTAATAAGGGGACAGCAAGTAATGCTTGATCGAGATTTAGCTAGGCTCTACCAAGTTGAAACATCTCAAATGAATAGACAAGTAAAACGTAATATCGAACGTTTTCCTGAAGATTTTAGGTTCCAACTTACAAAGGAAGAATTAGAAAGTTTGAAATGCCAAAATGGCATTTCAAACAGAGGTGGCGATAGAAGAGCTTTTCCTTATGCTTTTACTGAGCAAGGTATCTCTATGTTGGCAGGATTGCTGAGAAGTGATGTTGCTATAAAGGCAAACATAGCTATCATGCGGGCCTTCGTTGCCATGCGTCGCTTTATCTCTGCCAATGCCGGTATGTTCCAACGCATAGAGAGGCTGGAGCAGCATCAAGCAGTGACCGATGAGAAGATTGACAAGGTGCTGCAGCGTATGGATGAGTTGGCTCCAGCTGTCACTCCGGAGCAGATCTTTGCTACCGGCTGCGTATGGGATGCCTGGAGCTATGTCTCTCAGTTGATCAGGAGTGCCAAACAACGTATTATCCTTATTGACAATTTCGTGGATGAGCGGGTGCTTACGCTTCTCACCAAGCGCGAGAAAGGTGTCACTGCCACCATCCACTCCCGTTACACAGAGCAGTTCAAGTTGGATTTGGAGAAGCATAATGCGCAATATGATTCTATAGAGTTCATCCAGTTATCGCAGAAAGCCCATGACCGGTTCCTTATCATTGACGACGACGTCTATCTCATGGGCGCCAGTGTCAAGGATATGGGAACGAGCCTCTGCGCTATCACTAAGATGGAAATGTCACCTGATACAATCTTAGCATTGCTATAATGATATGAAAAATGAAGCAATACTTCAATGGTATGATGACAACAAGACAACCGTCGACCGCATCATCAACGATCTGATCTGAGAAAGACATCATGCGCGGGCATGATGCATATCTACAGCTATACGTCAAGACAGTTAAAACTTGAGCACACCGTCTCGCAGAAGGACTTCCCAATGTTGTTCAGTAACAACTATACACGGGTAGGGGATACGTTGAGTGGCATCATGGCGCTGCTACTCAATGAATGGAATCTCAACCTATCACCTTCATGGCAGTGTACCTCAGCTTATCAATGGAACTTTGGATTATCTAAAGAACAATGTACTCCGTGAGTTCGTTGTCAAACTTCCCGACCGTGCAGAGAGCCTCAGATACTTTAACTACCCCATCCAAGCTCTTGAAGAAGCTGTCACCAATGCCTTTTATCATCGGGATTACTCACTTTATGAGCCAGTTACGGTAGAGGTACAACCGGATGGAATCACAGTAAGCAGTGTCCCTGGACCCGACCGCTCTATATCTTCTGATGCAATTGAGAAGGGCGGG
>Ga0256406_1000969_pt1 | contig 48400 bp, 35 predicted proteins | sample RumenRJG_03DNA_FD_185986 | JGI IMG/M metagenome (GOLD analysis project Ga0256406, IMG submission 185986) | Bovine rumen microbial communities from Lethbridge, Alberta, Canada - RJG_03 | ecosystem: Host-associated > Mammals > Digestive system > Stomach > Rumen | place: Canada: Alberta | collected... | reverse complement strand
CTGAGACAGTTGAACACATTCAGAAATCCGAGCGGTCAGAATCAGGGCAGATGTCATAGGATTCAGCAGGCAATCGTCTGTTGTTCAGAAATATGCTTATATATGCATATTTGTGATGAACTGCCCGTTGCTCAGATTTGAAATGAATTGCCTGTCACTCAGAAGTATGTTCCTGTATACATATCTGTGACGCTCAGTTTCTCAAGAGGTTGTTCCAATATGCTTCTTCAACGCAGCCATATAAGCCGTACCATACCGGCTTAATGGCTGCGTTTTCAGTCGGATCATCCCGATGCGCATATATTCGTCTACGAGGAGCGGTTTTGCAATGATATTTTCTCCGTTCAGCTTCTTGCTGATGACACCGGAGCTGACTGTGTAGCCGTTCAGGCCGATGAGCAGATTGAATAGCGTGGCGCGGTCGCGCACCTTGATATTTTTCCGGCGGTCGAGTGTGCTCAGGATCTCCTCGGAAAAATAGAACGAATTGTATTCTCCCTGTTCAAACGAAAGGTAGGGATAATCCTCCAGATCTTCCAGTGTCAGGCTTTCTTTTCCTGCCAGCGGGTGCGTGGCGTTGATGAAGACGTGAGGCTTCGCGGTGAAAAGCTCTTCAAAGCGAAGATCATACTGCCGGATCAGCCGGCTGATGACATCTTCATTTTTGGAAGACATATAGAGGATGCCGATCTCACTGATCATCTGATTCACATCTGTGATAATTTCCCGGGTCTGCGTCTCGCGCAGTGTAAAGTCATAGGCATAAGCGTCAAATTCATGGATGACATCGACGAAGGCATCCACGGCGAAGGAATAGTGCTGGCAGGAAACGGAAAAATGCGGCTTTCGCTCAGAAGTGCCGAGAAATCTGTCCTTCATCAGATCCACCTGATCCAGAACCTGTCTTGCACAGGACAGGAACTGCGCACCTTCCGGAGTCACCGTCACACCCTTGTTGGTGCGGTTGAAGATCGTCACATGCATTTCCTTTTCGAGCGACCGGATCGCATTGGTCAGGCTCGGCTGCGAGATGAAGAGATCCCGCGCGGCCTCCGTCATGCTGCCGGTCTCCGCCACTTTTATGATGTATTTCAGCTGCTGTAAAGTCATATCTGTGTCCCTTTCTGCGCTCATCTCCTGCTGCTGTCAGAATTTTATCCGGTCCATATTTGCGTTTTGCCTTACATTGCTCCGTGCATATAATTGTCCGATTATTGTGCGTGTTTTGCGATACTCCGTGCTTAAATTCGCCCGATTATTCATTCAATATTGCCAGTCTGTTGTGCTGATCACACCTGCGTTTTTGTGTTTGCAGGGTGGGAGCATATAAGCTGTGTGCTGATGTTGTATACCGTACACGTGAAAAATCAGATTTGCAATAGCTTTAAACTATGAATAACAGAAAATTATAAGTATTATACATATCAAGAAAATGCGCATACAATACAGACATCATGAAGCAGATGAACAGAAAGATAAGCAAAGGAGGCTTTCCTGTGAGCACAGCATATACACCATTTCGTTATGATTTTGTCGGCAGTTTTCTGCGTCCGGAAAAACTGAAAAAAGCAAGGAATGATTTTGAACAGGGTAAGATCAGCCATGAGGCGTTAACGGCGGTGGAAGATGAGTCCATTCGGGATCTTGTGGCAAAACAGAAAGCGCTTGGCTATTCCGTGATTACCGACGGTGAGTTCCGCAGGGCTGCATGGCACCTCGATTTTATGTGGGGATTTGACGGTGTCAGCCACAGCAGAACAGAGACCGGACTTCCGTTTCACGGCGAGCAGGCGATGATCGATGACACCTATCTGACCGGAAAGGTTTCTCTGAAAGGGGAGCACCCGTTTGTAGAGCATTTCCGTTTTGTGAAGGCGCTTGAGGATGAGAATACCGTTGCCAAGCAGACCATTCCTGCGCCGGCACAGTTCCTCGCACAGCTGATCATGCCGTTCGCTCGTGAGAATACAGCCCGCTGCTATGAGGACACAGATGCGCTGGCGGCGGATCTTGTCGAAGGCTATAGCAGGGTTATCCGCCAGCTCTATGATGCGGGATGCCGCAATGTTCAGTTTGATGACTGCACCTGGGGCATGCTCGTCGATCCGGCGGCAAAAGCGATCTACAGAACCGATGAGGCCGGACTCGACAGGATCAAGGAGCAGTATCTCGCCATCAACAATGCCGTCATCGACAGAAAGCCGGATGATCTCGTGATCAACACACATGTATGCCGCGGAAATTACCATTCCACCTATGCCAATCAGGGTGCGTATACGGATATCGCGAAGTTCCTGTTTGCCAGGGAGAAAGTAAACGCGTTCTATCTGGAGTTTGATGATGCGCGATCGGGAGGATTTGAGCCGTTGAAGGAGGTATCCGGCGATAAGAAGGTTGTCCTCGGGCTGATCACCACGAAATCCCCCAAGCTGGAAAGTAAGGCGACGGTTATTAAGAGAATTCACGAAGCAGAGAAGTATATCCCGCTCTCCAGATTATATCTGAGCCCGCAGTGCGGTTTTGCCTCCTGTGAAATCGGCAATAAGCTGACAGAAGAGGAGCAGTGGAAGAAGCTTGAGCTTGTGAAGGAAATTGCTGAGGAAGTCTGGCAGTAACAAAGAAGCAGCAGGGACACATCTGATTCCTGTTATGCGAAAAGAGAGCCTCATTCGATCAGACATTGGTCGGGTGGGGCTTTTTTTGACTGACATAAAGGTGTAATCTACATGTTGACAGCATGAAACGTCAGAGGTAAATTACATGATATAGACATTATGCGCGTGGAGCCTGTCGGGCTGCTGCCTGCGGTGACTGTGTCCTGTACAGCATAAATAAGGTGTCAGCTGCAGCCATTATGTATGACAAATATGTACGGAGGAAATCAGTATGCAGATTTCTACAAAATTTACCATCGCAATTCACCTGCTGGCGGCGGTGGATTATTTCGGGGAAACACAGAAGGTCACCAGTGACTTTCTCGCAGCCAGCATCGGAAGTAATCCGGTGATCATACGGAATATCATGTCCGATCTGAGGAATGCCGGCATCATCGAGATCAAACGGGGACCTGGCGGCATCGCAATTACAAGACCGCTGGACCAGATCACTTTTTATGATGTGTATGAGGCAGTAGAGAAAAATAAGGAAGAACTGTTCCATTTTCATGAGAATCCGAGTCCCGACTGTCCTGTCGGGAGAAATATTCATTCCGCGCTGGACGGAGAACTGGAAGAGGTGCAGAAGGAATTTGAAGACTGTCTGAAGAAACACAGACTCAGCAATGTGGTCAGTGATCTTCGCTCGGAGATCGCGCAGGAAAACTGACAGGGCTCTTTTTTTGCTTAAGATCGCGCATGAAAAATGAGCAGTTCGATGTTTTACAGATGACTTCATGGAAAGACAGAGCAGATCAAAGGGATTTCGCTAAGGACTGTGAGGGCTGAGAAATCAGGAATCAGTCCTGGAGTGTGTACAGCAATCGTATGGGGAAGGGTGGACAAAAAATGAACAGAAAAGAACTGGAAGTGGCCGGATTTAAAGCAGTGTTTGATACGCCGCCGGAGGCAGTTCCTGCCGGCAATGTAGACGTGTCCGGCAACGGCAGATGGAAAATCTGGCTGGACGCAGGTACGAGGATCGATGCGCCGATACTGGGAAACGGCGATATGACGGCGGCATTCGCAGGACCCTGCGAATATCCGCAGTTTTATGTGTCGACCAATGATTTCTGGCAGATGGAGAGCGCGGCAAACTGGGAGTTTTATCATGATGATGACTGGGCGAAAAGGGATCCGGCGGTCTGCCTCGGATCACCGAAGCCTGTCGGCAGGATTGTCTTTACGGTACCTGCTCTGAAAAATGCCGGCTATCACGTGGAGCAGGATTTCCTGACGGCGACGACAAAAGCTGTGTATCAGATGACGGATGGCCATAATCTGACGATGGAATCTTACGTGGCAGCGGAGGAAAATCTTCTGGTGCTGCGTTTCCTGTCGGATGTCGACCTGCCACTGTCCTTTGAATTCCGTTTCCCGGATGAGATTGGCAAGGGCTGTGATGTCGGCGCGGATATCTATGGGACTGGTGAGGATCTGACCTGCACAGAGGCAGTTCCGGCGGCTGCCAATGGACAGAATGGTGCGAAGAACAGCATCAATACCGATGCGGGTAGTACGGAGAACAGGGCTGCTGATGCGGAAGATACGGGAAACAGTGCGCAGAGCATGGTGTCCGGCACCCCGGAAGTTAACAATATTCTGCATGGTATGTACACGGGCCTGACCGGCGGCCGTCCTGTGCAGGTAAAAAATTACCGCGACGGTGTCATCAGCGGCTACCGGGAATTTTCCGACCGGACGGACAAGCCGGTGAGAGACGGCTTTGCCGCCTGCTTTGTGCCGGAGGACGGTGCGGAGGACAGCAGAAACAGGCTTGCCGGTGCACATGATTACCTGCCGGAGCCGACGATGCTGAAGGCGGGGCAGGAGGCATTTTTTGTCCTGGTGCTGCGCTCCTGGGACAAGTTTTCCCGCCCTTATGAATACGCATTATCCAGAGCCAGATGGATTACGAGAAAAGATCTGGCGGAGGTGCGGAACCGCCATCTGGCGCACTGGAGGAAATTCTGGTCTGTCTCTGAAATTCATCTGGATGATCCGCTTCTTGAGCAGCGATATTACCTCTGTCAGTATATGCTCGGCAGTCTCTCCGGGGATCCGGAATTTCCGCCGAATATCCAGGGCATATCGACGTTCGACAGGATGGCCTGGAACGGCAATTACAAGATTAACTACAATCATCAGAGCCCTTACCTGAATCTTCTCGCATCCGGTCATTTCCGCGAGGCGGACACGCATGACGCACCCTACCTCGCCATGCTGGATCTGACCCGAGAGATGAGCCGGCGGCTGGCCGGTCATGAGGGCGCATACTATCCCCTTGGGCTCGGACCGCAGGGCATGGTGAGTGAGGCACTTCTGCTGCACATGAAATCTCCGGCAATTCACGGCGCGCTGAATATGCTGATGCGATGGTCGTATACCCACGACGCTGCCTACGCGGAGAAAATTTATCCCTTCCTCGTCAGCGTTGCGGATTTTTGGGAAAATGACCTGGTGCTCCGCGAAGACGGCTACCACGTGGTCGGTGACGGCATGCATGAGCGCGTTACCTCTGACGTCATGAAAAACGGGCTGCCGGAGGATCCGTGCAATACGCTCGGATACCTCAGGACATTTTTCCACATGCTGCCGATGATCAGCCGCCAGCTCGGCGTGGATGAGGAACGGTGTGAAAAATGGGAGAAGATTGCGGAGAATATCGCGCCTTATCCGGTCGGAACCATCCGGGATATCCATGATAACCCGACGCTCTGGGATGAGGGAGATACGAAACTGACCGATCTTCTGCCGGAAGAGGATCTGGATGCCAGGGTATTTTATGATGAGGGAAAGGGCGGCAAGTGGTCGCTGCATTTCCCGGGCAATGTGATGCAGATCTATCCCGGCAATGCCGTGGGACTGGGATCTGGCCCTGAGGAGCTTGAGACGGCACGCAATACGATCCGTATTCACTCGGAAATGGAGCATGCGCTCGCGGAGAAGCGGTATCAGGCGAAACAGTCAGCTCCGGCAGAACAGATTTCAGAGGCTGACAGACCTGTTGTATGGAAGGGCGCCGTGCAGGCAAAAGCAGTATCGGAAGAAGCTCTGCAGGAAAACACAGCGGAGGAACAGAACGTAAAGGAAGAAGACACGCGAAGGAAGGAGTGGAAGGAGAAATACCTGCGGGAGGAATATCTTGAGCGCGACGGCGCGTGGAATTCAACCAATCTGAGCTGCCTGTTTTTCCCGGCAGCGGCGCGCGTCGGCTATGACCCGGATGAGATCTGGCAGGAACTGACCGGAAGGATCCGTTATCTCGGGCTGCCGAATGGATTTTTCCGGGGGAATCCGCATGGAATCGAGAATCTGAATACCGTGCCGGCCACAATGCAGGAAATGATGCTGCAGAGTCAGGACGGGGTGATCCGGATCTTCCCCGACTGGCCGGTTGAAACGCATCCGAACGCATCATTCCGCGGTTTCTGTGCCTTTGGGGCGTTCCGCGTGAGCGCCGTCCTCGCAGACGGAGAAGTAAAGGAAGTGCAGGTGCAGAGTCTGGCGGGAAGCCGTCTGCGCGTGGCAAATCCCTGGCCTGGGAAGAGTTTTCGACTTTTCCACAGCCAGACGGAGAAGGAAGAAATCTGTTTCGGAGAGGAAGCAGAGAGCGACACCTTCGCAGGAGAGCTCCTGGTGTTGAGCTGTCTCTGATAACGGATACTCGTGCTATCACATGAAAAATAATAATCACGGGGGTGCTGCACTGATATTTCAGCGAAGCAATCCCGTGATTTTTATGATCACTCACATATCACAGATTCTGTGATGATTCTGACAGGATGTCAGAAAATGCATCTGTATTTGGTATATTACGGAAGAACAGTTCAGTCAGAGATATCGAGATCCAGCTGGATTCTCACGTCGTAGTCAGGAAAGGCTTTCTTCACCCTGTCGAGAATCTCACTGTATATTTTTTCACGGTCGGTATCGAAACTGATGATGATATCAAACTGCATGACTTTTCTGCCCGGATCAAGGAAGAAACCGTGCATCTGCAGAACCTCCGGATAGTCGTTCAAAATTCTGCGGACAGACAGCTCGGCTTCACTGGCTTCCTGATCGCTGGTGTTCAGACAGTAGATGGAAACACCGGTGATGAGTACGTGATCCTCCTTCAATACAGCTTCAAAAATACGGCGTTCCAGCTGATCAAGCTGTACCATCGTCATGGTGTCCGGCACCTGCACGTGAACCGATCCGACCAGCATGGTCGGCCCGTAGCTGTGCAGAACCAGATCATAGACACCCTCGACGCCGTCGATCTTACCGATCGTTTCCTTGACTTTCCGTGCCGTTTCCGCATCAATGCGCTCACCGAGGATCTGACTGAGCGTATCTCTCAGCAGTTCGACGCCGGATTTGACGATGACGACGGAGATGACGGCACCGAGCCACGCCTCAAGACTGACGCCCGAGAGCAGATAGATGACGGCGGCAGCCAGTGTGGAAGCGGAGATGATCGCGTCGAACAGCGCGTCCTCTCCTGAGGCAACAAGGGAATCAGAGCTGGCATTTTTTCCCTGCTTTTTCACAAACAGGCCGAGAATGATCTTCACGCCGACAGCGACAGCGATGATCAGCAGCGAAACGGCTGAGTAATCAGGCGTCTCCGGATGGATGATCTTTTTCACAGACTCCGTCAGTGAGGTAATACCGGCGTAGAGGACGATGACGGAGATGATCGCAGCGCTCAGATATTCAATGCGTCCGTAGCCGAGCGGATGCTTTTTGTCCGGTTTCTTTCCCGCCAGCTTCGTGCCGATGATCGTGATGACCGATGACAGGGCATCACTGAGATTATTCACGGCATCCATGATGACGGCCACGGAGTTTGACATCATGCCCACGAAGGCCTTGAAAGCGGCGAGCAGGACATTGGCTATGATGCCGATGATGCTGGTGCGGACAATGATTTTTTCGCGGTTCGGTTCCATAGTATCCTTCCTTTCTGATAATCACATTAAACAGTATTTTACTTCGCGCGGAATGCTTGTCAATCCCGAACCGCAGGATGCATCTCGCCGGCGAGACGGAAGCCCCGGCGGGCTGCCAGAGCGCTTCGATTTCGTTTCTGAGCTCCTGCGGCGGATTGACGGCTGTCTCCAGGAAGAGGTGCGCCTCCATCTCATGCGTGTCGAAGAAGCGCTGGCGGGCGGTGCTGCAGGAAACCGCCGGATCCTCCATCTGCGTCTCGATGCTTTTGACCATGTCTTCCAGACTTCTCTGCACACAGGCCAGATAGAGCGCATCTCTGTCCCTGAAATTGTGATAGATCAGCCCCTTGCTGATGCCGGCTGCACAGATGGCGTTGATTGAACCTCTCAATGGGGTTTGTTTGCAGCATATTTGGAAAAATGTACAAAATTTAAAAAAAATGCACTGTGTATTTGAGGAAAATACACGTAAGATAACTATATCAGTTATAAATACCGCTGTATGGGGCAGCGGTACAGAAGAAGGTAAGGAGGAAATATTCATGAAACGTAACAGCAAGGTTTTATCCGTTCTGGTGGCTTCGGCTATGACGGCCGGCATGCTCGCCGGCTGCGGAAGCAGCACGGCATCCAGTACTGCGGCATCTTCCGCTTCTGCGGCTTCGTCCGCAGCGTCAGCGTCCTCTACATCATCTGCTGACAGTGCCGCGGAGGAAACGTCGGCAGCATCTTCCTCTTCAGCAGCCGAGGCTGTTTCTGCGGAGAGCACAGCCTCTTCCGGTGCGGTAGATACATCAGCATCCAAGTCGATCAAGATTCTCGCCATATGGGCTGAGGACAGTACGGAGGGAAAGATCATCAATGAGCTGACGCAGAAATACATCGATGAGGTGAACCCGAACTTTTCCTATGAATACGAATACGTAGCACAGACGGATCTCTCCACAAAGATCTCCACACTGGTTGCTTCCGATGATCTTCCGGATGTATTCGTATATTCAGCCGGTAAACCGCTGCAGCAGCTGATTGAGGCTGACAAGGTTGTGGATATTTCGGATGCGCTTGATGCGACCGGCGAAAGCGACGCTTTGCTTCCTGCTGCGAAGTCAAGTCTGCTGAGCCTTTCCAACACGGATGATCTGTATGACCTGCCGTTCGGACTGAATATTGAGGGATTCTGGTACAACAAGTCCGTATTTGAAAAAGCGGGCGTTGACGTTCCGACGACATGGGATGAGCTGCTTGACGTATGTGACAAGCTCAAGAGCCAGGGAATTCAGCCGCTTGCTACCGGCGGTGCCGACAAGTGGCCGACAACCAGACTGGTCAATGCCTATGCATATCGTTCCATGGGCGCTGACGCTGTAAAGAAAGCCAGCAACGGTGAAGCGAAGTTCACAGATGACGGCTATGTAAAAGCGGCGCAGATGGTTGCAGATATGGCATCCAAGGGCTACTTCGGCGAAGGCGCTACAACAGTTGATAATACAACAGCTGAGGGCATGCTCCTGAACGGACAGTGCGCTATGCTGTATGATGGCTCCTGGTTCAGCTCTTCCATCGCAGACCCTGAGACGAACCCTGACGGTGAGGACAACATCGGCTTCATGGGTGTTCCGGTAGTTGATGAATCCGTGAGCCCGGCTACAGAGTATCCGACCAACTGCGGCAACGTATTCTGCCTGTCCAAGGAAAAATATGATGCTGCCACTGCAGGATGGCTGCAGTACTTCGTATCGAACATCGGCAACTATGCTATGGAGAACTATCAGAGCATCCGCGGTTACAAGTATGATACCGATGACAGCCAGCTCGGAACTACAGTCAAGGCCATCGTAGACGATATCAACAGCGCTACAGGTGCTACCGCATGGTGGGAAGCATACATGGATGATCAGACCAAGGCTGCAGCTCAGGATAACATCCAGAATGTGCTGAACGGAGATATGGACGGACAGCAGTACTGTGAGTCGATACAGGAAGCGTATGACCTCGCGAACTGATGCTTCGCTGACGCGCAGACAGGCTGATGCCTGAAACTTCTGACGGGTATGCCATCCGGCTGCCTGTCGGCGAAAACGGAGACATATATGTAGATGCCTGTCGGCAAAGCCGGCACGGACTTTCATGCAGGCTTGAGAGTTTATTGAAGAATTGAATGTGGGCTGCTGAAGGAATCTGCATGACCTTCAGCAGCCCTTATCACGCCATGCCACTATAATACAAAGTGTTTATTGCACCGCCTGACGGGGAATTTGCCATGAAAAAAGTTTTATCGAATAAAAAAGTCATTGCGCTGTTTGTCATTCCGGCGCTGATCCTGTTTACCGGTCTCGTTGTCGTTCCGGTTGTATGGTCGTTCTATTATTCACTGTACAGCGGCACACCGGGACTGAACTGGGAATTCACAGGCCTGAAGAACTACGGAAAACTGTTTATTGATTCCAAGTTCAGAGATGCCCTGGTCGTCACGCTGGAATACATTCTGATGACGATGATGGGCATGGTGATTCTCGGTCTGCTGCTTGCACTTATTTACCGGTTCTGGCTGAAACATTTCAAGAATCTTGTGAAGACCATCACATTTTTCCCAGTTGTGCTTCCGACCGTTGCCGTGGGACAGCTTTTTAAGAAGATTTACGAGATCCAGCCGTATTACGGACTGCTGAACAGCCTCCTCGCAGCTGTCGGGCGCCAGGATCTGGTTCAGCCATGGATCGGACAGCAGAGTACAGCCCTCCGGTCCCTGTGCATCATGGATGTCTGGGTATCCCTTGGATTCTACGCCGTTATTTTTTACGGGGGACTGCTGGATATCTCCGATGATGTCATCGAGGCGGCAAAAATTGACGGATGCAACAGCTGGCAGCTGTTCAGCCGCGTCCTGATGCCGCTGCTCAAGCCGGTGACGATCACCTGCCTTGTCTTTGCCTTTGCAGGTACGGTCAAAATGTTCGAGTCAGCCATCGCGCTGACGGGCGGAGGACCGGGCAGTGCGACAACGTCGCTGTCCATGTACATGTACAACGTGGCATTTGAATACAGAAATTACGGTTACGGTTCTGCTGTGGCGATTGTGATCTTCCTGATCTGCATCGTCGGCACACAGATTATCAAACGATTTGATGTGAAGGAGAGCGATTGAGACGATGAGTAAGAGAATAAAAAGTGTCATACGGGTAATCATTATTGTGGCCATTGTCGTCATCGACGCATATCCTATCTTCTGGCTGCTGACATCTGCCATGAAGTCGCCGACGGAGTTCACGGCCAATCCGTCGTACTCGCTGCCGGAAGGCTTCTATTATCAGAACTTTGTCAACGCGTGGACGCGCGGACACATGGGCCGGTATTTCCTGAACAGCCTTTTCTATACGGTTGTGGCTCTGCTTTTCATCATCCTGATCACCGTACCGGTGAGCTTCGCACTGACAAAAATGCGCTGGAAGGGCAGGGAATTTTTCTCAAATTACTTCCTGACGGGACTTATGGTCCCTGTCGCCACGGCGCTTCTGCCGCTCTTTCAGATCTACAGCAAAATGGGGATTCTGAACACCAGATTCTGCCTGATCATCACCTATATCGCCTTCGGTCTGTCGCTCTCCATCTTCCTGATGTGCGGCTATATGAGGTCTCTCTCGGATGAGATTCTGGAGGCGAGCGTCATCGATGGCTGCGGCATATTCAAGATGATGTGGTATATCGTTGTTCCGCTGATGAAAAACGGCATCGTGACCGTTCTTGTCCTTCAGTTCTTCTATAAGTGGAACGATCTGCTGTTCTCCATGACGTTTGTCAGCGACAGCAAGCTCAAGACCATTCAGACAGGTCTTCTGTACTTCACGGACGAATTCGGAACCAAGGACTGGGGCTCCATCTTCGCTTCCATAGCCATCAGCGTACTGCCGATGCTTGTCATCTATCTGTTCCTGAACAAGAAGGTTGTCGAGGGCATGACGAACGGTGCCGTCAAGGGCTGACGGAGACGGCGCGTGCATCCTGACAGAAAAAAGGGTGCGCAGGCATACGGATATGGCATGTGCATCCTGACAGAAAAAGGGTGCACATGCAGACGGAAACCGGATAAACACCTGACACAGAAAGGATTTACATGCTGACAGATACACGAAATTCCGAATATGCGCAGCTCAGCGGTCTGGACGGAAAAAGCGTCTCCTGGACGGGAAATTTCTGGAAGGATGCGGTGGATGTCTGTGCGAAAAATATGGTGCCGCAGCTTCAGCATATGTTTGAGGCGAAGGACATCAGCCACGTGGTCGAGAATTTCAGAATCTGCGCCGGCGAGGCGGACGGAGATTTTGACGGTACATTTTTCGGCGACGGAGATTTCTACAAGTGGATGGAGGCGGAGCTGTATTCCGCCGTGCTCCTGCAGGACGAGACGAGATTTGAGAAGCTCCGTTCCTACATCCGGCTGATCGGGAAGGCACAGCAGCCGGACGGCTATCTGTCGACGAAGCAGATCATAGCCGCCATGCACGGGGAATCTGCCAGAAACAGAGATATCAATGAATTTGAAGTCTACAACATGGGGCATCTGTTCACGTCGGCCTGCCTGTACAAACGGATGACGGGCGATGATTCTTTTCTGATCATTGCGGAAAAGGCGGCCGGCTATCTGAACAAGCTTTATGACCAGGCGGAGAAAAACGGGAATGTCCAGACGGCAGTGTGCCCTTCGCATTACATGGGTCTGATCGAGCTTTACCGGACGACGGGAAAGAGGCAGTACCTTGATCTCGCGGCGAAGGCCATTCGTCTGCGCGACAGCGTGAAAAACGGGATGGATGACAACCAGGACCGTATTCCCCTGAAACAGCATCACAGGATCATCGGACATGCCGTGCGTGCTACGTATCTGTATGCCGGCGTGGCTGACCTGTACGCGGAGGAAGGCGATCCGGACTATCTGCGCGTGCTGCATGATGTCTGGCACAACATGGTTTCGACAAAAATGTATATCACCGGCGGCATCGGTGCGCTGTATAACGGCATGTCGCCGTACGGTAATTTTTTCATCGACCAGAAGATTCACCAGGCGTTCGGCTATGAATATCAGCTGCCAAATATCACGGCGTACAACGAGACATGCGCTGCGGTGGGTCTGATCATGTGGGCCTACCGGATGTTCCTTGTGGAGCCGAAGGCCGAGTATATCGATGTGCTGGAGCGCTCTCTGCTGAATGCAGCCCTGGCTGCGGTATCGCTCGACGGAAAGAAATTTTTCTATGAAAATATGCTCCGCCGGGCAAAGAAACTCGACTATGAACTCATATGGCCGCTGACACGCACGGAATACATCCTGAGCTACTGCTGTCCGCCGAATCTGGCGCGCCTGATCATGGAATCACCGGAATACGCGTACGCTGTCTCAGGCGATGCGGTGTACACCGGCCTGTACGGTCAGAACCGCACACATTTCCGGCTGTCCGGCGGGGCTGATTTTGTCCTGGAGGAGATCACGGATTATCCGTATGACGGAGAGATCCGCTTCCGTGTCAGTGAAGTGACAAATGATGCCCCGGTCACGCTGATGCTCAGAGTGCCTGGCTGGGCGGAAGACGCTGAGATCACCTGCTGCGGAAAGACAGCGGTGTGCGGAAGGAAGGCAGCAGGGACATATCAGCCGGTAAGGCTGGCGTCACTCGTGCATGGGGAGATCGTGCTGAAGCTTCCCATGAAAGCAAGATGCACCATGGCCAATCCAATGGTGGAAGAGGACACCTCACAGATCGCCATTGAGAGAGGACCGCTCGTCTACTGCATGGAGCAGCCCGACACGGATGCCGATACGCTGGACGACATCTGGCTTGATCCCGAGGCAGCCTTTGAGCTTCGCTTCACGGAGATGGAGGGACGCAGGATCGGTACGCTGGAGACGATGGCATACCGTCGGACACTATGGAAGGAAACGCCCGACGGAGACCATGTGCAGGAACTTTACCGCACGCTGCCGCAGACGGCCTGGGATCCGGTCAGAGCCCGGCTGATTCCCTATTTTGCCTGGGATAACCGCGGAGAGGGCGAGATGCGGATCTGGATGCCGTACCGCACACGGTGAACCGCAGCCCGGCAGCAGTTGGTGAGAATGGTCTGACGGACAGAATACAGTGGCTGCCGGATACATGCATGATCATGCGGCTGCCGGATGAACGGCCTGCAGAGAAAAATATACGGAGGGAATCAGAGAAACAGGATGAAAGAAGAGAGCATGCCGGTTTCGGTGCTGCAGTCCCTGCCTGCGTATGACAGCGACAGAGTAGAGCAGGCGCTCAGCGCAGAGGCCGGTCGGAATAAGCGCAAAATTATTGTACTGGATGATGATCCCACGGGTGTGCAGACAGTGCATGACGTATCGGTTTACACGGATTGGTCAGAAGAAAGCCTCCGGGAGGGATTGGAAGAACCGGGGAAGCTTTTTTATATTCTGACCAATTCCCGTGCGTTCACGGAGGAACAGACGGTGCGTGCGCACCGGGAAATAGCCAGACGCGCAGCAGCGGCAGCCGCAGATGCGAACACGGATTATCTGTTGGTCAGCAGAAGCGATTCCACGCTGCGCGGACATTTTCCTCTCGAAACGGAGACGCTCCGGCAGGAGACGGAACGGGTGACAGGGAGAAGCTTTGACGGTGAGGTCCTGTGTCCGTTTTTTTCAGATGGCGGCAGATACACGATCGGTAATGTCCATTATGTGAAAAGCGGTGACACGCTTGTACCGGCGGCGGAGACAGAGTTTGCGCAGGACAGAACCTTTGGCTATCATGCCAGCTGTCTTCCGGCGTATGTAGAGGAGAAAACACACGGAAGATTCAGAGCAGCGGACTGCGTGTGTATCTCCTTGCAGGAACTCCGGGCGTATGATTACAATGGGATTGAGAAAAAACTTCTGGGGGTGCATAATTTTAATAAAGTTATCGTGAATGCGGTATGTGATGATGATGTAAAGGTCTTCGTCACGGCGCTGTACCGGGCATTGGACGCCGGAAAGCGGTTCCTGTTCCGCACAGCAGCCTCGTTTGTCAAGGCGCTCGGCGATGTGGACGACAGGCCGCAGCTCACGCATGAGGAGCTGTGTCCGCCGGAGGGCGGGCGTGCAGGTGTGATTGTGGCGGGCAGTCACACGGCGAAGACAACAGCGCAGCTCGAGGAGCTGAAGAAGATTCCCGGCTTGGATTTCATTGCCCTGGATTCGGATCTGGTGCTCGAAGAAGGCGCGCTGCAGCGGGAAGTACAGAGAGTTGTCGCTGAGGAGGAAAAAAGCCTGCGGGCGGGCAGAAGCGTCTGCGTATATACCAGACGAAGACTGCTGAGCGTTCCCGGCGATACGGAGGAAAAAGCCCTTGTCCGCTCGGTGCAGATCAGCGAGGCGGTTCAGCAGTGCGTGGGCCGGCTGACGGTCCGTCCTGCCTTTATTGTGGCAAAGGGCGGTATTACCTCCAGCGATATCGGCGTGAAGGCACTGGGGGTGCGCCGGGCGCTGGTCATGGGTCAGATTGAGCCGGGCGTACCGGTGTGGAAAACAGGATCGGAAAGCCGTTTCCCTGGTGTTCCCTATGTGATTTTCCCAGGCAATGTTGGAGAAACGGATACACTCAGGAAAGCCGTGGAGGTTCTCATGGCATGAGGCCGGCAGAACAGTCAGGATCGAACAGACAAAAGGAGAGCAGAATCATGAAAGTGGGTCTTATTTATACAGGCAATACGCCGGAACTGACAGAACTCGTGGAAGGTGAAGTGAAGAAACAGCTTGGAAGCAGTGTGGAAATGTTCAGCCTCGAGGATGCTTCAATCCTGGCAGAGGCGCGTGACGCCGGATACGTCACGGCGAATGCGGCCGCGCGGCTGGTCACAATGTTCATGAAGGCAGTGCAGGAGGGATGCGACGCCATCCTGAATATCTGTTCCTCCGTCGGAGAAACCGCCGACAGCGTACAGGATCTGGCGGATTACATCGGTGTGCCAATTGTGCGGATCGATGAGGAAATGTGCAGGGAGGCTGTGCGAAAGGGAACGAGGATCGGTGTCATGGCCACGCTTGAGACGACGCTGGAGCCGACGAAGAATACCATCCGGCGTATGAGCCGTGCGTGCGGCAGGCCCGTCGAGATCGTGGACTGTCTGGTGGAGAATGCCTTCGGACTGGATCAGGATGCGTTCCGCGCCCGGATGACGGAGAGCGCGGAGAAGATCGCTGATCAGGTGGATGTCATTGTTTTTGCCCAGGGAAGCATGGCCTACTGCGAGCAGTATATTGCGGATAAAGTGCATAAAACGGTTCTGTCCAGTCCGAGGTTCGGAGCGGCTGCACTTCGCAGAGCACTGGAGGACAAGGGAACACTGTAAAGATAAATACGCAACACAGAGAACTGTGCGGCGGCAGCCGCGAGTGTCAGGCTTCGGGAGAAAATATCATTGCTGGGCAGCTGCATAAGTATGCGGAAGGAACTGTGCGGAGCAGGCAGCGCCTGCGGCGTACAGATGTGTGACGAATGACGGCGAAAAAACTGATCGTAATAGATGATGAATATCTGGCCGTGCGCGGTATTGAGGCCATGATGAGCAGAATGGATGTTTCATACACGTTTGCCGGTTCCGCGCAGGACGGCATCAGCGGGCTGAAGCTGATCGAAGAGGTTGAGCCGGATCTCGTGATCACGGACATCCGCATGCCGGGATCTTCCGGACTGGATCTTATCGCGGCGGCCCGGAAGAAATATCCGGATATGGTTTTTGCGCTCATCAGCGGCTACCGTGAATTTGAATATGCGCGCAAGGGACTGGAGCTGGGCGCGGTCAGCTATATCGACAAGCCGATCACGAGGGAGAAGCTGCAGGCGCTTTTTGAGCGGGCGGACAGAGAGCTGATGAAGCATAAGCACGATATTCTCCAGAATGACCGCGCCTCCGCACTTGCAGAACTGAAGATGTCCCGCAGTATTTTTATTGAAATGGTCAATGACAGCCAGACAGACGGATGGAGAGAAGAGCTGGCACACTTCCGCGCGATCCTTACGGACTATCGCTTTACGCTGGAGGATTACGGAAATGAATGCTATCACCTGGTACGTTCCATCGAGGAGGCTTACTATGAGAAGTGGCGGATGTTCGAGCCGGATGCACACCTCGCGCTCTACCACAATGTAGAGGAGCTGAGCTCCCGCGAGGCGGTCGATGCGTACACGGATATGATTCTGGAGCACATCCGTGAAAAAATATCTGCCCGCAGGACAGGAACCTCCTATCGCGTGGTAACGCATGTCATCGACTATATCAACGGAAATTACCAGGAGGATATCAGTCTCAGCGCAATGGCGCAGAAGGAAGGCGTCAGCGAGACGTATCTGAGCATTCTGATCAAGGAGGAAGTCGGCATTTCCTTTGTGAAATATCTCACCAATGTACGGATCGAACACGCCAAGGATCTGCTGAAGAGGGGATACCGCGTGAATGAAGTGAGTGAGATGGTCGGCTACAGCAACTACCGGTACTTCGGCAATGTATTCAAGAGAGAGGTCGGCTGCACTCCGATGGAATACAAGGCCAGATCAGGAGATAAATAATCTGTCCGCCGTGACGGCGGCAGCACATATGAGGTAAAAGACATGAAAAAAGTAATGATTTCCGTTGCTCCGGTTTCCAATACCGATACAGACATCCGGCCTGAGGTGATCGCGGAGGATGTCTACCGTTCGTATCTGGAAGGCGCATCCATGGTTCATCTGCATGTGCGGGATGCCCGGGGCAGACTTACCGCCGATATGACAAAGCTGCAGGAGATTGTCGATGCCATACGGGCGCACAGGGACTGCGATATCGTGATTGAGATCTCCACAGGCGGCGTGTCGGATCTGACCATAGAGGAGAGATGCGCGCCGTGCACTGCTGACTTTGCGGAAGCACTCAGCCTTAATGTGGGATCTGTCAATCTGGGCAACGCGGTGTACCGGAATCCGATCCCGGATGTAGAGTATTGCGTGCAGCAGATTCTCACCCATGACAAGCGTCCGGAAATCGAGGTCTTCGAGCTGGGCATGATCCATATGGTTAAGGAGCTCGATGAGAAGTTTCACTTCGTCAGGCCGATACTCTTTGCCCTGGTTTTCGGCAACCGCGGCGAGATGCCTGCAACGCTGCCCGCTCTGCGGCATATGACGACGTATCTGCATGAATGTTTTCCGGATAACGATGCCGTTCGCTGGGGATATACACAGGCAAACCGGCGCGACTTTCAGATGATGCGCGAGGCGGTGGCCATGGGCGCCGACAGTCTGCGGGTTGGATTTGAAGATTCGGCCTTTCTGGATCCGGATACGGTGGTCGACAGCAACTGGAAACTGATCCGGCGGACGGCGGAAATCGTCAGAGCCGGTGGGGCAGAGCCGATGACACCGGACGAGGTGCGGGCGATGCTTCATATGAAGGGGCATGCATAAGGCCGCTCACGGCAGGTGCTTTCATCGGCGTATATCAGGAAGATGAAATTCAGAAAAACATTCAGCGATACGGCGCTGTCATCGGATGAGAAGCGTGAGACGGCACCGGAAAACAAACCCAGGAAGCATACGATCCGGGCGCAGATCCGGCATTCGATGATCGGTATATCGGTGATCATCATGCTGGTTCTGGCTCTCGGATTCTATCTGCTGTATGCACGGAATCTGGAGAGCAATTATCAGGATGATTTTACCTACAGTCTGGAGATGGCGGACCGCATCATGGAGATCCGCACAGACAGCGTCATCGATCTGATGCGAAATCTTCTGACGGATTCGTCCTATATGGACACACTTTATTCACCGGAGGATGCCAACAGGGGGTATTTTACCTCTTCGCAGATGCGGACGCTGGAATCCGCTTCCAGTCAGATCACACGGCAGTCATCTCAGGTTGCGAACATCGCCTCCATCAGCCCGGACGGACGGCTCTATCTCTATTCCCTGCTTGGCAGCGGTGCGGAGTACCAGAAGCTGTATCAGGGCAAGACGCTCGTGGACGCAGACTGGGTACAGAAGGCCAGGGAAAAAGAGGGAAGAGAGACTGTTGTCGGTGAAAATGTGCTGACGGGTGAGTCGGATGTGCTTTCAATCACCAAGTGCATGATCAGTCCGGTCGACGGAAAAATACGCGGCTACCTTGTCGTCACGATCCAGAACAGGCTGTATCAGCAGGCTTTTGCCGGTCAGGGACGCTACCATTCCAACCGTTTCATGCTGATAGATAAATCTCTGGATGACCGCTGTGTATATTACTCCGGTACAGAGGACACACAGGAGGAATTCTGCCGCGCGTTTACGGATGGCGGACAGAGTGGCTATGTATTCAGCACATTGGACAGCGGCTTCAGTGATTTTCAGCTGGTCAGCGGCATCCGCAGGTCCGAGCTTCTGTCGGAATCCTGGCGGATGGCAGCGTTCATCCTTGCCATTCTGGCCGTGCTGATCCTGGCCTGTGTCATTGTCTCATGGCGGATCTCCAGCAGGATCTATCAGCCGCTCGGAAGGCTGGAAAATACGATCCGTCTGGCGAAGGAGGGAAGCCGTCATATCACGGAGCAGTTTGATGACAGCGAGATCGGGGTGATCGGGCAGGAATTTACCGGCCTTGTCAACAGGAATCTGATGCTGCGGGAGCGGCTTCTCACGACGAAGATCCGTCAGCGGGAACAGGAACTGATGGTTCTGCAGGAGCAGATCAATCCGCATTTTCTGTACAACACGCTGGATGCGCTGTACTGCATGGCTGAGATTCATGGAACGGAGGACATCGCAGTCATGGTGGAGGCTCTGTCCGAGACGTTCCGGCTGAGTCTGAACAAGGGAAGCCAGCTGATCCCCGTGAGCGAAGAGATCAGACATATTCAGGCCTATATGACAATCCAGAATATGCGTTTCAACGATCGTTTCACGCTGGATATCGATGTCGATCAGGAACTTATGCAGGTGCAGATCCTGAAACTGATCCTGGAGCCCTTTGTCGAAAATTCGGTGGTCCATGGCCTGGAACCGAAGATGGATGCGGGACATATTTTACTCAGTGGAAGAAAAGAGGATGATCATACGATTGTCTTCGTCATACAGGATGACGGCGTAGGCGTAGATTCGATGGAAAAGCTCCATCAGGGGTACGGATTCTCCAACGTGTGTGAAAGAATCCGGCTTTATTACGGAAAAAATTCAGGCGTCACCGCGGAGAGCTGCGAGGATGGCGGACTGAAGATTACCGTCCGTATTATGCTGAAGGACGGAGAATGGGACGACGATACGATATAAGGAAGGCCGTTTTTCTAAAAGGCACGGGTCTGCTATATGGGATTGGCGTATGCACACGTCTGCCATCCGGACCTGGCACATAAGCCCGCCATCCGGTCCCGGCACATACGCTGCCGGAGCCGGATGGCGGGCTTTATGATCATACGTCAGCTTCTCTCGAACTGCGCGGAATAAAGCTGTTTGTAGAATCCGTTCTTCTGCAGCAGCTGTTCGTGATTGCCCTGCTCGATGATGTGACCGTCGCGCATGACGAGAATTTCATCGGCATCTCTTATCGTCGAGAGCCTGTGTGCCACGACGAAGCTCGTTCTCCCTTTCATCATCTCATCAAAGGCTTTCTGGATACGGATCTCTGTCAGCGTATCGATGGAAGATGTCGCCTCATCGAGGATCAGGATCGGCGGCAGATGCAGCATGACTCTGGCAATGCAGAGCAGCTGTTTCTGGCCGGCGGAGAGGTTTCCGCCGTTCTCTTCAATTTCCGTATCATATCCCTTCGGCATGCGCATGATGAAACTGTGCGCATATGCTTTTTTTGCCGCTGCAATGATCTCTTCATCGGTGGCATCCGGTTTGCCATAGGAGATATTCTCCCGGATCGTGCCGGATTTCAGCCAGGTGTCCTGCAGCACCATGCCGTAATTATCCCTGAGACTGGTGCGCACGATGTGGCGGATGTCTGTGCCGTCGACAGTGATGCTGCCGCTGTCCACGTCATAGAAACGCATCAGCAGGTTGATCAGCGTGGTCTTGCCGCAGCCGGTTGGGCCGACGATGGCGATTCGCTGTCCCGGCTGTACGTTTACATTCAGATCCCCGATCAGAGGCTTCTCAGGTACATAAGAAAAAGCCACGTGATCAAGTTTCACGGCGCCGCTTGCGTGCTCCAGCGTGACAGCATCACTGTCGTCGGCCGGTTCGGGCTTCGTGTCGAGCAGCTCAAAGACGCGGGCGGCGGAAGCCACGGAGTTCTGGAACTCTGTCAGGACGCCGGTAATGTCATTGAAAGGCTGGCTGTACTGCTTGACGTAGCTGAGGAAGCTTGTCAGGCTGCCGACGGTCATGACCGCGCCGCCAAAAGGCGAGAGGAAGCACAGCAGGCAGCCGGCGAGTGCAACGCCGTCGTAGATCAGAGAGTTTACAAAGCGCGTGGCCGGATTGGTGAGAGAGGAGAAAAATGTTGCCTTCAGGCTGTAGCCTGAGAGCTCATGGTTTCTCTCTGAGAATTCATCCATGGCTTTCTTTTCGTGGCCGAAGGTCTGCACGACCTTCAGACCGCCGAGCATCTCGTTCGTCAGATCGGTGACATTTCCGCGCGCGGCCGACTGCTTCTGGAAATAGGAATAGGCGTGCGAGGAAATGAATTTAGCGATCACGAAGGACAGCGGTGTGAACACCACGACGATCAGCGTGGCGAGCGGCTGCAGCGACACCATGAAAATAATGGTGCCGATGATCGTGATTACACCCGTGAACAGCTGCGTGAAGCCCAGAAGGAGCCCGTCGGAGAGCTGTTCGATATCTGTGATGACGCGGCTCAGGAGATCTCCGGAGGAATGTGTGTCAAGCCAGGAGAGCGGAATGCTGTGGATCTTGTGAAAGGCCTGCACCCGGAGATCGCGGACGATCCGGTAGGTGATGACGTTGTTGACGTGATTCATGATCCACTGGGCAGCCGCCGTCAGGCAGATGCAGATGACGATCTTCCGTATGATCTGCAGGAGCGTGGAAAAATCAACGCTGCCCTTTCCCATGATGGCATCGACGCCGTCACCGATCCATACCGGGATGATCAGCTGCAGAAATACGGAGATCACAGCAAGGACCAGCGACAGGATGACCAGCGGCAGATAGGGACGGATACAGAGCAGGATCCGGCTCATCGTGGATTTCCTGCGGCTTTTTTTTCTGTCTTCTTCGGATATAACGCCGTTTATTTTTTCGCTCATATCAGACATCTCCTTCCCTGTCGCGCGCGATCTCTTCCGGTGTCATCTGAGAGGCGCAGATATCCTGATATTCCGGACAGCTGTTCAGGAGCTCGCGGTGCGTGCCGCAGCCGGCGAGCTTTCCGTCGTTCATGACAAGGATCTCGTCCGCGGATCTTACCGTGCTCACACGCTGGGATACAAGGATGACGGTGCAGCTTCCCGCCCGCGTGCGGATCGCATGCCGAAGCGCGGCATCTGTTGCAAAATCAAGAGCGGAGGCGCTGTCATCCAGAATGAGGATATCCGGCTTCCGGACGACAGCACGCGCGATGGTAAGACGCTGTTTCTGACCGCCGGAGAGGTTCCTGCCCTCCTGCTCGATCATCAGGTCAAGGCCTGCGCCCTTGCTGTCGACGAACTCCCGTGCCTGTGCGATGTCGATCGCTTCGTTGATCTCCTCATCGGTGGCGTCCTCGCGGCCCCATTTCATATTGTCGCGGAGCGTACCGTGAAAAAGCATGGCTTTCTGCGGTACAAGGCCGATGTGACTGCGCAGATCGTCGGTCCGGATCTGCCGCACGTCTGTGCCGTTCAGCATGACGCTGCCCGATTCCGTATCATAGAATCTCGGGATGAGGTTGACGATGCTGCTCTTTCCGGATCCGGTGCCGCCGATGATACCGATGGTCGATCCGGCGTCCGCGTGAAATGTGATGTCTGTAAGGGCCGGCTCCGCGTCTTTTTCATAGCGGAAGACAACTTCGCGGAAATCGATAGAAGCACCGTTGACTTTATCTGTATGAACAGCATTGAGATCAGATGTGGAAGCAATTTCTGCCTGCGTTTTGTGGTCAGCACTTTGATCTGCAGCGGAAACTGCACCGGTTACGGAAGGGAACGGCTGTGTGCCGTCCTGCATATTGTTGGTGATCCGGAACACGTCATCCACGCGGCGGGCGGAGGCCATGGCGCGGGAGAGCAGAATGATCAGGTTGGCCAGCTTGATCAGTTCCACGAGGATCTGCGACATGTAGTTGACCTGCGCGATGATTTTTCCCTGGGTGAGCGCACCGGCGTTGACCTGTCTGCCGCCGATCCACAGAATCGCGACAATGCCGAGATTGATGACGACATAGGTCATGGGGTTCAGGAGGGCGGATATTTTTCCGACGAAGATCTGGCGGTCGTAGAGATTGTCAGATTCGCTGTCAAAGGCGGATTTCTCACTTTCCTGCCGGTTGAATGCGCGCACGACGCGGACACCGAGGAGATTTTCGCGCGTTGTCCGCATGATCGCATCCAGCTGTTTCTGCACCTTGCGGTACAGGGGCATGGTAGCGAGCAGAACGGCGAAGACGATCAGGAAAAGTACGGGAATGACGACGACAAAGGTCATGGCCGTGTGGCTGTCAACGGTAAAGGCCATGAACATGGCGCCGAATACGACAAAGGGAGAGCGGAGAAAGAGGCGGAGAAACATATTGACGCCGTTCTGGACGGTGTTGATGTCACTCGTCATCCTTGTGATCAGCGTGGAAGTGCCGAGAGAATCGATCTGATGCCATGAGAGCGTCTCCATGTGCCGGAAGAGATCATTCCGCATCATCTCTGCCGTATCCGTGGCGACCTTCGCGGAAAAATACTGCGCCGTAATGGAAAAGGCCAGACCGCAGGCGGCGAGCACGAGCAGCAGGATCAGGCGCTTCACAAGAAAAGAGACGTCCCTTCCGGCGACGCCCGTATCGATCATTTCCGCCACGATGATCGGGACGAAAAGCTCGAACGTGGCCTCCAGCATTTTGAAGAGGGGCGCCAGGATGGATTCCACAAGGTGAACCCTCATATAAGAAAAAAGTCGTTTCATGATTACCTCCGGCACGGAAACAGCAAAGCGGCTGCCACCGGCATTCTGATTTTTGTGACAGCATCAGTTTACGCTGAAGGAAAGCCAGTTGCAATGTTTTTGTTTACTGCTCCGTGGCTCTTGCAGGGTCTGAACTGTAACGTCCACATTCCTGCATGGCATGATATGACTTATCAAAATGAGGTATTCATGCTAAAATGTAAAAGGTTGTGCAGACGCGTGTGTTCGAGCCTGCCTGTCAGCAATAATAGACAAAAACACATTAAGCATATTGTACAATTTCTACAAAACACTGTTTACTTTTTCTTCGGATGGGTGTAGTTTCTAACTGTCTGATGGACAGATTACATCTGAAGGAATATTGATGATCAGGGAAAGCGAAAAAGAAATTAAATATCGTTTTCTGACTGACATATTTCACAGCAGAAACTGAGGAGTAAAAATGGGTTCTCTGGCTGATGATCTGAAATCAGGTCTTACGGTAAAAACAGTTTTCACTATTCCGCTGTTTGGCGGCATTCCGGTGAAGGAGTCTGTCGTTGTCACGTGGATTGTAGTCGCGGTGCTTGCGGTACTGGGCATCTGGCTCGGGCACGGGCTGAGCGTCAGGAATCCTTCGAAGCGTCAGCTCTTCGCAGAGCTTGTTGTGACAAAGCTGGATGCGCTGATCGGCGGCATGCTGGGACCGAACGCAAAGGAATACACCACCTATCTGGAAACGGTGCTTCTGTACATCGGCCTCGCCAATATCATGGGCATCTTCGGCTTTGTGCCGCCCACAAAGGATCTGAACACGACGGCGGCTCTTGCCATCATGAGCATCATTCTGATCGAAGCTGCCGGCATCCGGGCGCGTAAGGTCGGCGGATGGCTGCACAGCTTTGCTGAACCGGTAGCCGTCGTGACGCCGATCAACATACTGGAGATTGTCATCCGGCCGCTTTCGCTGTGCATGCGTCTGTTCGGCAACGTGCTGGGTTCCTTTGTCATCATGACGCTGATCGAGCATGTCGTGCCGGTTGTCCTGCCGCTTGTGCTGAGCCTCTACTTTGATATTTTTGATGGCTTTATTCAGGCTTACGTGTTTGTGTTCCTGACATCGCTGTTTATCTCGGAGGCGTGTGAGATTCCGACGCCGACGCCAAAGAAAAAACGGCTGAAGGGAAAACGCGGGAAGACAGCTGCGGATGCATCCGCAGAGAACACTACAGCAACGGCTGCCTGATGAATCTGGCAGAGAAAAACAGTTTTATAGAACAGAAAGAAGAAAAACAGTTTTAAGGAGGTAATTTTTATGGCAGCACTTGGTGCAGGTATTGCAGCTCTTGCATGTATCGGAGCAGGTATTTCCATTGGTATCGCAACAGCTCACGCTGTGGACGCAATCGCCCGTCAGCCTGAGGCAGATTCCAAGATCACGCGTAACCTGGTTCTCGGCTGCGCACTCGCAGAGGCGACAGCTATTTACGGATTTGTTATTGGCATCATGATCATCATGTCCTGATATCGTGCAGGAGAACTGTATGTGCTGCAGTCAGGGAAGCTGTTCAGAAGGTGCTTCTGACATCTGCCGGGGCTGCCGCTGCAGTTCAGAGCGTTTTATAAGCAAGAAGGAGCAGTTATGCTTGAGTTAGACATAAATCTGGTCTTTATCATCATCGATGTCCTGATTCTTTATTTTGTCCTGAAAAAATTCCTCTTCGGCCGTGTACGCAAGGTGATGGAGGAGAGGAAAAATGAAATCGATCAGTCCTACGCTGATGCCGGTCAGAAGATAAGGGAAGCAGACGAGAAGAAGGCGGCGTACGAGCAGCAGCTCGCTTTGATCGATCAGACCAGAAAAGAGAGCCTGGATAAGGCGAGAAAAGATGCGGACGCGGAGTATGACCGTATCATCTCGGATGCCCGCACGCGCTCGGATGAGATCATGAAGGATGCGCACAAGAAGGCGGAAGCCGATGCTGAGCGGTCCAGACAGAAGGCGGAAGACGAGATCGCAGCCATGGTTAAGGAAGCTGCAGCCAAGATCGTAAACACGGAGAGCGACAAAGAGCTCTACGATGCGTTTCTTGATCAGACCGATCATGAAACAGCTGAAAACGCGTAAAAACCCGACGGATATGTTTTCTTCCGGTGAATGGTGAGACGGATATGAGTGAAAAGACAGACAACAGACCGCTGCAGGCGGTTCTACGGTGCGTGACACCGCCGGATGAGGAACAGCTGGCAAGGTTCCGGAAATTCCTTCAGAAAAAATATCATGCGGAGCAGGTGGAGATCGAAATAAAAGTCGAGCCCGAAATCAACGGCGGCTTTATTCTCCAGATCGGCTCTGAACAGTATGACTGGTCAGCGAGCGGCAGAACACGGCAGTTTGAAAACCGTATCGATGCGGCAAGGGAAAATGCGGCCAGAAACCGGAGCAAAGAGGATATCATGACGATCCTGAAAGGGGCCGTCGATGATTTCCGGCTCGCCGCGGAGAAGAGCGAGGTCGGCACGGTCGAGACAGCCGGAGACGGCATCGTCCAGATCAGGGGCCTTGATCATGCGCAGTACGGTGAGATCGTGGTCTTTGAGAACGGCGTTCGCGGCATGGTGCAGAATATCACCACGGATGGCGTCGGTGCCATTCTTTTTGACGAAGAGGGTACGATCGGCGAGGGCTCCCGTGTAACGGCGACGGGCAAGCGCGCCGGCATTCCGGTCAGTGAAAATTATATCGGCAGAGTTGTCAACGCGCTGGGCGCACCCATTGACGGCGGCGCACCGATCAGTGCCAGTGAATATCGTCCCATCGAAGAGCCGGCACCAGGTATCGTAGACAGGCAGTCGGTCAGCCAGCCTCTGCAGACGGGCATCCTTTCCATAGACAGCATGTTTCCGATCGGTCGCGGACAGCGTGAGCTGATCATCGGAGACAGGCAGACCGGAAAAACATCCATTGCGCTGGATACGATCCTGAACCAGAAGGGCAAGCAGTGTATCTGCATCTATGTGGCGATCGGACAGAAGGCTTCGACTATCGCGAGCCTCGTGAATACGCTGCGCGAGCACGGGGCGATGGACTATTCCATCGTCATGAGTTCCACGGCTTCGGACCCGGCACCCATGCAGTATATTGCACCGTATGCAGCGACATCTCTGGCGGAATATTTCATGTATGCGGGCAAAGATGTCCTGATCGTCTATGATGATCTTTCCAAGCACGCGGTCGCCTATCGTGCGCTTTCTCTGCTGCTCGGCAGAAGCCCGGGCCGTGAGGCGTATCCCGGCGATGTCTTTTATCTGCATTCAAGACTGCTGGAGCGGTCAGCCCGTCTGTCCGCAGCGCTCGGCGGCGGTTCGATCACGGCACTGCCGATCATCGAGACGCAGGACGGCGATGTGTCCGCTTATATTCCGACCAACGTTATTTCGATTACCGACGGTCAGATTTTTCTCGAGAGCGATCTGTTCTTCGAGGGACAGCGGCCGGCTGTCAATGTCGGCCTCTCCGTATCGCGTGTCGGCGGTGCGGCGCAGACAAAAGCAATGAAGAAGGCAGCGGGTTCGCTCCGTATCGATCTCGCGCAGTACCGCGAGATGCAGGTCTTCACGCAGTTCTCTTCGGATCTGGATGAGGCAACGAAAAACCAGCTGAAGCAGGGACGCGTGCTCATGGAACTGCTGAAGCAGCCGCTCGGACATCCGCTTTCTCTGGCGGAGGAGGTCATCACCCTGACGGTCGGCGAGGGAAAGAAAATGATCGACATCCCGCCCGCACAGGTAAAGGCGTTTCAGGGAGCGTTGCTGACATTTTTCCATGAACAGCATCCGGATATCATGAAGGATATCGACCGGAAGGGAAGAATGGAGGACGAAACAAAAGATGAGATCCTCCATATAACTGACGAGTTCAAAGCCTCCTGGAATAAGAAGGATGAAGGCGGAGACAAAACGACAGAAGCAAAACCCGGAGTGACACAGGCAAAGCAGGATACATAAAGGCCGGAAAAACGGCATGAAAAACATGTCCGGAGAAGCATGGTTCTGAGCACAGAGGACTGACAACAGGCAGGTGGTGGCTATGGCTTCAACACGTGAGATCAGAGAGAGAATTTCAAGCGTTAAGAATACACTGAAGATCACGAACGCGATGTATATGATCTCCTCTACAAAGCTGAATTATGCCAAAGCGGCGCTGGCCTCGACAGAACCCTTTTATTTTCAGCTGCAGTCGATGATCGCGCGTATCCTGAGGCATCTGCCGGAGGATTATCATCACCGCTATCTGGATCATCGCGAGGCAGCAGATGATGCTGATCTGCGCCGGGCGATTATCTGTGTGACGGCGGACAAGGGACTGGCCGGTGCCTTCAATCACAATGTTCTGAAGATGACGGAAAACAGGCTGCGGCCGGATTCCAATGACCTGCTGTTTGTCGTCGGTGAGGTCGGTCGGCATTATTTTTTGCACAGGGGCATTCATATAGACGAACAGTTCAGCTATACCGCACAGAAGCCGACGCTGCCGCGTGCCCGTGTGATCACCTCCCGTATTCTGGAGCTTTTCGGCAACGATGAGATCGATGAGGTCTACATCATCTATACGCAGATGAAGAACGCGATGGCGACGGAGGTCATCTGCCAGCAGCTGCTGCCGCTGCAGCGTCTGGATCAGAAGCTCTTTGTGAAGCAGATGGGCAATGCGACGCAGGAGGATTTCAGCATGGAGCCGAATCCCTCCGTTCTGCTGGATCAGGTCATTCCCGAATATCTGACGGGTTTTATCTACAGTGCACTGATCGAATCCTACTGCTCGGAGCACAATGCCCGTATGCAGGCGATGGATGCGGCGAACAAGAACGGCAATCAGCTGGTCAGTGAGTTGTCCGTGCGTTACAACAGAGAGCGGCAGGCCGCGATCACGCAGGAGATCACCGAGGTAGCTGCCGGCGCTCGCGCGAGAAAAGAACAGATGCAGCGCGCTGCGCGGCGTCGCGCGATGAAGAACGCTGACAAATAATCCCGGTCAGTGATCTGCAGATGTGTGTAAGGATGCAGACATCTGAAACGGTATAAATCCGCAGGCGTGTGTAAAGATACAGACATCTGAAACGGTATAAAAGCCGCAGACGGGCAGAAGGATACAGACATCAGAGCCGTGTACGGGCGGAAAGAGGCTGTACAGGAAGATGGAGAAAAACAGTATGCAGATTGGAAAAATCACGCAGGTCATGGGACCGGTTGTCGATGTGGAATTTGACGACCTGCCTCTTCCCTGCATCAAGACGGCCCTTCAGTGTGACAACCACGGGAAAAAATGCATCATGGAAGTGTCGCAGCATATCGGTGATCATACCGTTCGCTGTATTCTGCTGGCTGCGAGCGAAGGACTTCAGAAGGATATGCCGGTCGTCGCGCTCGGCAGCGGAATCACCGTGCCTGTGGGAGATGACAATCTGGGACGGCTGTTCAACGTATTCGGTGATACGATTGACGGCGGGCAGGAGCTGAGCGGAGAGCACTGGGAGATCCACCGCAGGCCGCCGGCTTTTACAGACCAGAAGCCCGTACAGGAGATTCTGGAGACGGGTATCAAGGTCATTGATCTGATCGCACCCTACGCCAAGGGCGGAAAGGTCGGTCTGTTCGGCGGTGCAGGTGTTGGCAAGACGGTCCTTATCCAGGAACTGATCCGCAACGTGGCAGAAGAACACGGCGGGTATTCCATTTTTACCGGTGTCGGCGAGCGATCCCGTGAGGGCAACGATCTCTGGACGGAAATGACAGCGTCCGGCGTAATCAAAAACACCGCGCTGGTGTTCGGACAGATGAACGAACCGCCGGGAGCCCGTATGCGTGTCGCAGAGACAGGGCTGACCATGGCGGAGTATTTCCGTGACGTAGAGCACAAGGATGTCCTGCTGTTCATAGATAATATTTTCCGATTCGTACAGGCGGGTTCCGAGGTGTCTTCACTGCTCGGGCGTATGCCTTCCGCCGTCGGCTATCAGCCGACGCTGGCTAACGAGATGGGTGAACTGCAGGAGCGGATCGCCTCCACAAAGAACGGTTCGATTACCTCCGTACAGGCTGTGTATGTACCGGCAGATGATCTGACCGATCCGGCGCCGGCGACGACCTTTGCCCATCTGGATGCGACGACCGTTCTATCGAGAAAAATCGTGGAGGAGGGCATCTATCCCGCTGTGGATCCGCTGGAATCGAATTCCCGTATTCTCGAGGAGAGTATCGTCGGAAAAGAGCATTACGAGACGGCACAGGAAGTGCTGCAGATCCTTCAGAAATACAAAGAGCTGCAGGATATCATCGCCATTCTCGGTATGGAAGAGCTCTCGGATGCGGATAAAAAGACTGTTTACAGGGCAAGAAAGATCCGTAACTTCATGTCACAGCCGTTCCACGTGGCAGAGCAGTTTACCGGTATTCCCGGCGTGTATGTGCCTGTGGAGGAAACCGTCCGCGGATTCCGCGCGATCATCGACGGAGAAATGGATAAATATCCCGAGGCTGCATTTACCAATGTCGGCACGATCGATGATGTAATCAGGAAGGCGGAAACGCTGTAAGCAGATATGCTGATCTATGAGCTGATCCGCCTGATGGTATTGTTATAATATGGAGCAAACTGATCAGGTCTGTGCGATGGACTTAAAAAGCCCTTTAAGTTTATCGTTTTACAGATGAAAAAGCAGGAAAAAATATATGGCCGATACAACGCACACCTTCCATCTGCAGGTGATCGCAACACAAAAAGTATATTTTGATGACCGGGCGAAGTCGGTGAATGTACAGGCTGATGACGGGCGCAGGCAGTTCCTTGCACACGCTGCGGACACAACGCTGGCCATCGTACCCGGCGAGATAGATATCGTCACGGCATCCGGTGAGACGATCAGCGCCGTTGCCGGCTACGGTGTCGTCATGTTTGCCAATAACAGGGCCGTTGTGCTGACCGAGACCTGCGAATCGCCGGAAGAACTGGACCAGCGCCGCGCGGAAGAAGCGCTCGACCGCGCAAAGGAGCGCATGCGTCAGAAACAGAGTATGCGCGAATACATCATGACGCAGGCCGCCATGGCGAGAGCACTTTCCCGTCTGAAATTCAAGGGCAAGAACCTTCACTGACGTAACGTATATTTATCAACAGAAAAAAGAACGGGGAGCCGTGTATCACACGGATCCCCGTTCTTTTCCATAATCTTCGAAAATACATCCGGTCTGCTGCACGCATTTTGCGTGTAATGGGATTCTTGCTGTGAACCGAAAACGCTTCCGGTCTGTTACCCGCACTTCACGTGTGATGAGACTGTCTGCAATCCGAAGAGTTTATACACGGAAGTTCATCAGGAAATTGATAAAGCGGTCACGCGGAACAGGTTTTGAATAGTAAAATCCCTGCAGGTAATCCACACCGCAGGAAATCATGAAATCCCGCTGCTGTTCTGACTCCACACCTTCTACAACGGCGTGTCTCTTCAGACTCTTTACGAGGCTGAGCATATTGGTCAGAATAATGCGGGTATTTTCATCTTTTTCTGCGCCCCAGAGGAAACTCTTGTCGATTTTGATGATCTGGAACGGGTATTTCATGACGTAGGAGTAATTGGCATTTCCGGTTCCGAAGTCATCGAGAGCAAAGGAAAATCCGGCGGCGCCCAGCTTTTCTATAGCGCTGCGCATGGCTGTCTCGTTATGGATCACGGCTGACTCCGTGATCTCCAGGCATATTTTTGAAGCCGGTACATGATAGAGACTGAGAATCTCCGTCAGCTGATCTGCCAGCTGCGGATCCATGCACTGGACAGGGGAGAGGTTGACCTCGACGAAATCCAGCCCGTATTGTTCCGGTTTTTCCTCTGCGAGGAAGGACACCACCTTTTCAAAAACCATGATGCCCAGGCGGTTGATCATACCTGTCTGCTCAGCCACGCGGATGAATTCATCAGGCGCGAAGTAACCGCCTTTTTCGTCCTTCATGCGCACCAGGGCCTCGCAGGAATGAATCCTGCTGTCACGCGTATCGAAGATAGGCTGATAAAAAACTTCCAGGGAATTGTTGCTGATCGCATGCTGCAGAGAAAACTCCACATCTTTCATCCTCTGCTGCGGTGCCATGTTGTTCTGGAAGTGCAGTGTATTTTCAGGCAGGCGCTCATCATACGGGCTGTCGATAAATACATTCATCTGATCTTCATCCGTGATCTGGTCAGGAATAGCACCGATCCATATCTGCGTTGTCAGGAAGACCGGAGCCTCGTCGCAGTTCCACTCCTCATGGAAGCGAAGCTGGATCTTTCCCGCAATCTTCCGAACTTCATCCTCATCAATCTGGTAAAACAGAATAGCGTAGGATTCCTCCTGCGTGTGATAGACACGGATTTTGTCCGAGGCAAACTGCTGCAGCCAGGTGCCGATCATTTTTTCCAGGTGTCTGATCGTGAGTGTACCGAGGATCATGCGGTAATAACTGAGGCTGCTGATCTTGACGGAGATGACACTGGCCTTGTTCCGCGTCTCAAAGCACTGGCGGACGTCTTTCCAGAGGGCATATCTTCTGCGAAGGCCGGTGGATGATTCAAACTGATCGTTGTCACTCTCCAGAATGATGCAGATGATCATGACCAGGAGCGACTGAAGAAAAATAGTAATCTTCATATACTGATTGATGACCATGGGGATCATGGAGAGCCCGAAGCCGATCACGACGACCAGGATGCTGATATATTCAGGTGGGAGCAGCGCCTTCCTGTAAGATATCACGGTGAAGAGACTGAGTGACAGGTAGAAGACGTGTATTGCCACATAGAGCTGGATATAGATGATGCCGTGCATATATTCGCCGGTATTGGTGAAATAGTACACCAGTGTCCTGAGCGGAGGGATAAACAGGAAAACTATCATGATCACCTCCGGGATGCTGAGCAGGATATAGGTGCGGCGACTGGTCCTGTGGTATATTCCGATAACCTCGTACAGGTAAATACACAGCGTGAAGGGCAGCGAATTGTGGAAAAAATGCGAGAAAAATGTTGAAATCCTGAGGATTCCCAGGTCGATGGGGATCCCCTCACCCATGATGTTCCGGCAAATGGATGCACAGACTTCACTCACGGCAGACAGTGACAGCGTGAACAGGAGGATCAGGAACGTCCTTGTCCTTCTCTCACGGATAATCCTCGGACGCAGCAGGTAAAAAATGAGAAGGATGGCATCCAGAAGGATCGCGCCGAAATCAAAATTCAGATTATATCTTCCAGTCGGGTAGAACATGCCGTTATCGTTTCCTTTATCCGGCAAAACGCGCCGGACAGGCGCGTTTTACCATGGGATTTACCATGGTTTGCTGTAACTGAAAAAAAAACTGCTGTGCTTTCAGGACGGGCTGTACAGTCCGGAAGAGGCTGTATGCTGTCCCGGAAAGACCATACTGCCTGAAACAGAGCATATACATTCAAGACCGGATGAGAATGTTCGCACATTCGATCTTCGACAGGTCATAGACCTTGCCGCTCTTTACGCCGACGACAACCGGCCGCAGCAGCAGGTTGGCATTCTGCTTCACCACACGGGCTGTCTCGCCGTTCGACAGTTTGACCAGTGAGTCCACCGGATACAGGACCATGACCTTCATGAACGTTTGGAGAGCCCGCATATCCAGACAGGAGGACATGCCGAGAAGGATATCGACTGCCTCGCCCGGTGTATAGGCTTTTTTGTAGGGCCGCGTAGAAACCAGTGCATCGTAGATATCGGCCACCGCCATGATTTTTGCATAGGGGTGGATGAGGTTGGCCATGGCACCGACAGGATAACCGGATCCATCGGTCTTTTCGTGATGCTGAAGCATGGCCATGGCAACACTCAGGGAAATCTCCGGATTTTTCTTGACGAGATCGTAGCTCAGACGGCTGTGCTGCTTGATGACCTCAAATTCCTCCGGCGTGAGCTTGGCGGGTTTGTTCAGTATTTCCGGCGGTATCAGCGTTTTGCCGATATCATGGAGAAGCCCTGCCGAACCGATCTCAGCGATCTCCTGCTCAGACATTCCTTCAGCCTTGGCGATGATCATGCTGATTGTGGCTACGTCGACGCTGTGGTTGAACGTGTATTCGTCACTGGTCTTCAGCTCGGAAATGTTGAGCGCCACCGCCTTGTTCCGGACAATGGCATTCATGAGCTTCAGGGTGATGGACTTCACCGTCCCGGCCATCAGTTTGTTGTCCGGTACGGTATACATATATTCAATGCCTTTGGATACCTGCTGCTTTACACTGGCAGTCAGCTGGACCTTGACAGGATCCGGCTCACGCAGCCGCATGACTGCCACACGGGCAGCCGGAGAGAGGATGGTATCGGCCTCGCCCTCTTCATCGCGGCCAAAGCGCACGGTGAGCGTCTGAACGCCGTAATTTTTCAGGCCGTCAATGACAAAGGCCGTCAGCATGCTTCCGGATTCCGCCAGATGGCGTCCGAGACGGTCTTCCACCGCGCTTCCGAGAATCATGCCCGGTTTTGCCTTGGATATCGGAATGTTGATATAGTGTACCATAATTTTTCCCGACCGGGACGGCAGGATATGGAAGCCGTTCCCCCCTCAAAAGACGGAAAATACGTTTGCGGTATTTCCGTAGTTCTGTTCTGAAAATTTACTGCTGTTGCTGATATTTTACTACAATATCGGGAAAGGGTTCAAGAAACAGTGCGGAAATATTCACCTTACTGGTTACTGTTCACTTTTTGTCAGCTACTGTCACACATGGAGACTCCCGAGCCGACCGCTCTCGCTTGTCCTCGGCCTGGGAGTCTCCATGTGTTCCGTGGCTCTGGCAGATTCTGAACTGTAATCTGCATCCTGACACTCAGCGCACTTCGAGAAGCTCGATGCTGAAGTTCAGATTCCTGCCCGCCATCTCGTGGTTGGCATCCAGCGTGATGGTTTTCTCGTCGCGCGCGGTGACGCGGACGGGAAGAACCTGGCCGTAGTCGTTCTGCAGATGTACGCGCTGTCCGATTGTCAGATTCTCGGATCCGGGGAGCTGATCAATCTGGAAGGTTACGACGGCTTCAGGGTCGTATTCGCCGTAGGCTTCGGCGGGAAGCAGATGGATATCTGTCGTCTGGCCCGGTTCCATATTGGCTACTGCCTTGTCGAATCCGTGGATCATCATGCCGGATCCGCAGACGAATTCCAGCGGTTCGCCTCTGTCATAAGAGGAATCAAAGGTGGATCCGTCATCGAAGGTGCCGCGATAGTGCACACGAACGGTTTTGCCGACATTTTTTCCGTCAAAGTCCGGTGTGTAATCATGATGGCCGCAACCGCCACAGCCGCCACCGCAGCCGCCACAGCTGCCGCCGCATCCTTCTTCTGAAGCTTCCTCTTCGTGATGGTGATCACAGTTGACCTCTGCACCGTTCAGTTCGCCGCGCAGATATGCGGCAACTGCTTCATCCGCAGAGCCTTCTGCACCGGTGGCAACAGCAATACCGGCCTTCTGCAGCGCGTTCAGGGCGCCCTGGCCGAGGCCGCCGCAGATCACAGTGTCTACGCCGTTCTGTGCGAGCAGATTCGCCAGCGCCTCATGTCCGATGCCGTTGGTGTCAAGCACTTCCCCGGGGGTGACGGTACCGTCCTGAACTTCGTAATATTTGAAGGCGGTGGAGCGGCCGAAGTGCTGGAATACATTGCCATTGTCATAGGGAACAGCTATTTTCATATAAAAATCCTCCATAAGTATAAACTGCACATATCATAACACTTCCGGGGTAATTACGCGAGAGGACATATGATTTGGCAAAGTGCTGCTATGATTTGCTATGATTTGGCAAAGTGCCGCCTGAGGCATTATAATCGGACATGGATTTATCTGCATCGGGCTGGCTTTTTGAGCGTTACAGATGTTTGATGTAAGAAGTTATCTGTTTTAAGATCCCGGGAGAATGCGAAGAAGTATGGTTTATATATTTTCAGCGCTGTATGCGGAAGCGCAGCCGCTGATCGATAAATACAGACTGAAAAAGAAGCGGGTCGTTCATGGTGTGGACAGCTTTCAGGATGAAGAAGGGCGGATCGTCCTTTCGCTCACCGGCTGTGGCGTGTACCATGCCATTTTTGCCGTGAGTTCTGTGCTCGCTGTCATGCCACCGGGCGCAGACGATCAGATGCTTTTCTACGGCAGTACGGCCTCTCTGAGGACTGCTGACACCGGCACCCTGAGAACTGCTGACTCAGGCAGCAGCGGGTTATACAGGATCGCTGAAATCTTTGATCTGCCTTCCGGGAGCAGATATTATCCGGGAATATCAAGAAATACCGGCCTTCCGGACGCAGTTGCAGTGACAGGCATGAAAATTTTGTATAAAAGTTCATCTGCGGACGGCGATGCAGTATCTGACGCGGATTTATCCGATGCCGGTTCGGGTATGGATGCCCCCGGTTGTAAAACAGGAATGAAGGTACCCGGTGTCATGTCGAATCTGTCTCAGCCGGACGTGATACCCGACATGGATGTGCTCTACGACATGGAGTCGTCCGGCGTATATGAGGCGGCTTCACGCCATATGGGCCCCGATCAGATCACGATTCTGCGTTTTATCAGTGATGCGGGAATTGAACCGCAGGCGCCGGAAAACAGAGATGATAACAGTTTGAGAACCGAACGGGCATCTCTGAGAGAAAACCTCAGCAGGAAAGCCCGTGAGGCAGCGCCGGCAGCGGTAAGCGTTATTGATGACATGCTTCGGGAAGCGGGTTCCTGTATGTCTGCGGCGGGTTCCTGCCTGTCTGCGGCGTTTGAGGCAGAGGCCGGACAGCTCGCCGAGCGCCTCTGTGCCAGTGTTTCCATGCGGGCAGAGCTGATGCAGTATCTGAAATATGCTGAACTCTGCGGAATTCCGTGGAGAAAAGCTGCCGATGAGATCCTGCGGGAAGACTGTGAGAACCGAAGAGAAGGCAAGGTGATACTGCGCAGGCTGGAAGACGAGATCCTGCACGCAGGCAGTATGGCTGACACCTGTGGCGGAATAGAACACAGTACAGTGGGCAGCTGTGGCGGAATGGAACACAGTACAGCAGGCAGCTGTGGCGGAATGGAACACAGTGCAGCGTGTAACAACGAAGGTGCGCACTCTCAACGGACAGAAGGCGTGCTGCCGTCCGTACAGAAAAGTCACCTGATGCCGCCCTTTTCCTGTATTTACATGGAACAGGCGGCGGCTGACCATCCGCGCACGCAGAAAATACTTGCAGCGTTTCCGAACGCCAGACGAATTTACGTGGACAATTACCGTGAGATTTTTGACCGGAGAAGGCAGAACTATCCGCTGCAGCAGGCTTCCCGGGCGCTGATCCTCGCACAGAATACCGGCGAGCTGATACACAGGGGATCGCCTGTCTGTCAGTCGTTTGACAACCGTTATTTTTATTACTGCTCCAGTGTGATGAACTGCCTGTATGACTGCGAGTACTGCTGGCTGAAGGGCATGTATGAGAGCGGACATATGGTGATCTTTGTCAATCTGGAAGATACGTTCCGTGAGGTGGACAGGCTGCTCCGGCAGCACCCGGTGTACCTGTGCGTGAGCTATGACACGGACCTGCTTGCCCTCGATCCGCTGACCGGCTATGCGCGGGCATGGGCGGAATTTGCGGCCTCGCGCGAAAATCTCACGATCGAGATCCGCAGCAAGGGGGTCGGCAGGCTTCCTGATCTTACGCTGTCTCAGCGCACGATACTGGCGTTCACCATGAGCCCGGATGACATCAGCCGCCGGTTTGAACGGTCGTCGCCGGAGCTGGACACAAGAATCCGGAATGTACAGGAAGCCATGAAACGCGGCTTCCCCGTGCGGCTCTGCTTTGATCCGGTGCTTGTCCTCCCCGGCTGGAAAAAATCCATGGCGGGCCTTATGGAAGAACTGGACCGGAGGATCGACTGGGCAGCGATTCGGGATGTCAGCATCGGAACCTTCCGGCTCTCGGCAGAATATATCCGCCGGATGCGCAGCCGGTACCCGGAATCTGTACTTCTGCAGTATCCCTATGTGTGCGAAAACGGCTATTATCATCTGCCTGACGATATCGAGAAGGATGCCATGCAGTACATGACACAGCTGCTCACAGAGAGAATCGGAAAAGAGCAGATATTTGTCTGGAGGGAGACCGACAAACATGAGTGAAGATAAAACTGCCTTTGAGAAGAAGACTGCTCACGATGAAAAGGCAGCGGCTTTCAAAAGTGATGCTGCCAGCGGAAAGAAAACGGCTCTGGTCACGGGAGCTTCCTCAGGTATCGGAAGAGCGACAGCAGAGGAACTGATCGCGGAAGGATACGAAGTCTGGGGAATCGGGAGAACCTTCCGGACGAAAAACGAAGAGACAGATTTCCACCCCGTCGTTCTGGACCTTCTGGATACACCGGCGCTGCTCGATTTTCTGAAGGACTTCGACAGGGAGCACAGAGATGATCTTAAGGTTCTTGTAAACAATGCCGGCTGTGCATATTACGGAATGCATGAGACCCTTAACCCGCAGATGATCGAAGAGATCGTCCGGACGGATCTGGAGGTGCCGATGGTCATTACCAGCCGTCTGCTCCGTACGATCAGAAAAAACAGAGGCAGCATCATCCAGATCTGCAGCGTCACCTCGCAGGAGCCGGCGCCGCACGGGACTGCCTACGGGGCGGCAAAGGCCGGCCTGTATGCTTTTTCCAGAAGCCTGCTGGCAGAAAACAGGAAGTACGGTGTCCGTGTGACAGCGATCCTGCCGGATATGACAGAAACCCCGCTCTACAGAAATGCCGATTTCGAACCTGATACAGAACCCGGCTGCAGCCTGTCGCCCGAAGACGTGGCCTCCGCGGTCCGTTATGCACTCACGCAGGACTTCCTTGTCGACACAGTCACGATCCGCCCGCAATATCACCGTATTAAAAAGAAACGGATGTAGGCTCTGAGATATTACGGCAGATCAGATGATGCTGCTACACTTTTGTGGCAGTCAGGCCGCTATTTATGGTATGATAACAGATGTGTATTTTCTGAAAAAAATAACGTACGAGAGGGAAGAAGATTTATGAGCAATCAGAGTTCTGCGAAGCGTGCCACTTTTTCTGGCAGACTGGGTTATGTACTGACAACAGCGGGCTCCGCGGTGGGTCTGGGTAACATCTGGAGATTTCCTTATCTCGCTGCCAAATACGGCGGCGGTATTTTTCTGCTGGTGTACCTGATCCTCGTGCTGACCTTCGGCTATACGCTGATCATCTCGGAGACAGCAATCGGCCGAATGACAAGGAAGAGTCCAATCAGTGCATTTGCGCATTTTGGAAAAGGCGCCGGATACCGTTTCGGCGGATGGATCAACGCTGTCATTCCGATGATCATCGGACCCTATTACTGCGTGATCGGCGGCTGGGTAGTCCGCTATCTCGCAGGATACATCGGCGGCGGCGTTCAGGCGCTGGCCGGCGACAATTTCTTCTCGGAATTCATCGCCAACGGCGTATCCGTGGAAGGATGGTTCCTGGTCTTTGCCATCTGCACGGTCGTTGTCATTTTCTTCGGCGTGCAGAAGGGTGTGGAGAAGGTTTCCCGTGTCATGATGCCGGCTCTCGTTGTGCTCGCCATCGTTGTGGCCATTTATTCCGTCACACGTCCGGGCGCTCTGGCAGGCGTGAAATATTTCCTGATCCCGGATATGAAGCACTTCTCCTGGATGACAGTCGTGTCTGCACTCGGACAGATGTTTTATTCTCTTTCCTGCGCCATGGGCATTCTCATCACCTATGGTTCCTATATGGAGAAGGATGTCAGCATTGAAAAATCAACGTCTGAGGTCGAACTGTTCGATACCGGCATTGCCATCCTGGCAGGACTCATGATTATTCCGGCGGTGTTCGCCTTCTCGGGCGACAGTGCGGCGGATAATCTGCAGGCCGGCCCATCACTGATGTTCATCACGATGCCGAAGATCTTCGGCTCCATGGGACTGGGAACGGCGATCGGCATTGCTTTTTTCCTTCTGGTCTTCTTTGCAGCCCTGACCAGCGCGGTATCTCTCGCGGAGACGTGCGCATCTACGTTCGAGGATGAGCTGCATATGAGCAGGAAGATGGCGACGCTTATTGTCACCGTGCTCTACATCGGCCTCGGCACGCTCTCAAGCCTTGGCTTCAATGTGCTGAGCGGTGTTACGATCCTGGGCATGGATTTCCTGGATTTCTTCGATTTCCTGTCCAATTCCATCATGATGCCGATTGCGGCGATCACTACCTGTATCCTCGTTCTTCGCAGCGTCACGATCGACGGCATTACGGCTGAGGTAACACTCGGCGGGGCTCCGTTCAAGCGGAAAAAAATATATACGTTTATCCTGAAGTATCTGTCGATCCTGTTCCTGGCGGTTATTCTGGGCAGTTCGGTACTCAACGTGCTCGGTGTGATCCATATGTAATGAAGTTAAAGTTCTTCATGCTGCAATATCAGGAATGCATCTGAATTCTTCGTGTTGCAATATAAGGCATGCAGTCGAATATGCTTCATGCTGTACGTACAGGTAACGCAGTAAAAATATTGAATGCAGTATGCATATAAGAGGTGATAAAGATGAAGGTAGTATTGCTTGAGCCGCTCGGTGTACCGGAGGAAACAGTCGGCCGTCTGGCGGGAGAACTCACAGACAGAGGCCATACATTCAAAGCGTATGACAGCGTTTCGACGGATCCGGAAGAGCTGAAAAAACGCGCTGACGGGGCAGATGTGCTGATGATCGCGAATCATCCGCTGCCGGGCAGTGTGATCCAATCCGATCCGGCACTGAAATTCATTTCCGTTGCTTTTGTGGGCATTGATCATGTGGATACGGAAGCCTGCAAAGCACAGGGAATCCGCATTTCCAATACCGGCGGCTACTGCACAGACGCTGTCGCAGAGCTGGCACTTGGGCTGACGCTCGACTGTCTGCGCCGCATTTCCGCCGGGAATACCGCTGTACAGCAGGGAAAAAGCAAGGCAGGGCTTCAGGGCTTTGAACTGGCCGGCAAGACGGTGGGCATCATCGGAACCGGCGCCATCGGTATCCGCACGGCAGAGCTTTTCAAGGCGTTCCACTGCCAGCTGATCGGTTACAGCAAAACAGAGCGGCCGGAGGCAAAGCAGCTCGGCCTTGTGTATAAGAGTCTGTCAGAAGTGATGGCTGAGGCAGACATCATCTCTGTTCACACGCCGCTCACACCGGATACAAAGGGCTTGATTGGAAAAGAGCAGATCGGCCTGATGAAGCAGGGCGCCATTCTGATCAATACGGCGCGCGGCCCCGTTGTCGATACGGAAACACTTGCCGCGGCACTCCGCGCAGGAAAGATCTGGGCCGGAACGGACGTATTTGAGGAGGATCCGCCGCTTCCGGAAGGACATCCGCTGCTCGGCGCGCCGAATCTCGTCTGCACACCGCACGTCGGTTTTGACACGAAGGAATCCATCGAGCGCCGTGCGGCGATGGCATTTGAAAATGTCACAGCATGGATGGACGGCAAACCGGTCCGCCTGATGTTGTAAGTTGATGCGCGAGATATTCGGACGGAGAAAATTTTTTTCTTTCCGAATGTCATCTGTCTTCTGCAGACGCATGTATGATATACGGCTGCAGAAGGCATATATCAGAACTATAAAAATGATCTGCATACAGCAGGAAGGATGCTGATCAAGAGGGAGCAGTACAATGCACAGTGAATTTGTCATGGGAAATGAGGCGATCGGCCTCGGGGCACTGGCGGCAGGCGTGAAGTTCTGCGCCGGTTATCCGGGCACGCCCTCGACAGAGATCCTGGAGACCATAGCAAAGAGGAATCCGGGAAATGTCTACGTGGAGTGGTCGGTCAATGAGAAGGCCGGCATGGAGGCGGCCGCGGGCGCTGCGCTTTCCGGCGCAAGAGCACTGGTCACCATGAAACAGGTCGGCCTGAACGTGGCTTCCGACCCGCTGATGAGCCTTGAATACATCGGCGTAAAGGGCGGCATGGTCATCGTCGTCGCCGACGATCCGGGCCCGATCTCGTCGCAGACGGAGCAGGACACAAGAACGTTCGGCATGTTCTCCAAAGTGCCGGTCTTCGATCCGTCATCGGTACATGAAGCGTACGAGATGATCCAGGAGGCCTTTGCCTTCTCGGAGAAGTATCACACGCCGGTGTTTTTCCGCCCGACGACCCGCGTGGACCACGGCTATGAGTCGATCAGCGTAGAGGAGCCGGAGGAATATGTTTATCAGGAGCCCGAGGGATTCAAAAAAGATGCGTCCCGCTGGGTCATCTTCCCGAAGCTCTCTGTCCGCGCACATGCGGAGATCGAGAAGCGCAATGCCGCGCTCAGCGACACGCTTTCCTCGTACGACAGGAACTTTATCCTGCCGGAAACGGGGAAATTCAGGAAGATCGGCATCGCCACGCACGGCGTGAATTACGCCTATACGACAGATGCCTTTGCGGGCGGCGACCATCCGCGGGTTCTGCGTGTGGCGACACCGTTCCCCTTCCCTGAGAAAAAAGCGCTGGAGTTCCTTGACGGGCTGGATGAGGTGCTCTGCATCGAGGAGCTTGATCCGGTGATCGAGCGGGCACTTGTTTTTCTCTGCGGAAAGCATCACCTCTCCGTGACGATCCGCGGAAAAATGTCCGGCAACGTGAAGCTCTCCGGAGAAAATTCCGTAGATGAGGTGCGGTCATATCTCAGAAAGTTTTACGCGGAGACCGGCTTTTCAGCTGACGATGTACCGGCTGAGATCCCGGCAGATGATGCCGTGCCTCCGCTTCCCGTGCGTCCGCCGGTGCTCTGCGCCGGGTGTCCGCACCGCGCATCCTTCTATGCCGTGAAGGTGGCCATGAAGGGCCGCAAGACGCTGTATGCGGGTGATATCGGCTGCTACACGCTCGGCAATGCGCATCCGCTGGATATGACGGATACCTGTCTCTGCATGGGCGCCGGCATCAACATGGCGCAGGGCGTCAACCGGATCGAACCGGATACGCGCGCGTTTGCTTTTGTCGGTGATTCCACCTTCTTTGCCTCTGGCATTACGGGAACCATCAATGCCTTCTATAACCAGGCGGATATCACGCTCTGTGTGCTGGACAACTCGACGACAGCCATGACAGGCCATCAGCCGCATCCCGGCACGGGCAGGACGATCATGGGCGATATCGTGGAGGCCGTCAGCATCGAGAATGTACTCCGCGGCATCGGTCTCACGACGGTGGAGACGATCAATCCGCTGGATCTGGACCATGCGGTGGAGGTGATCCGCAGAGTCGCCGACGAACCGGGCGTGAAGGCCATTATTTTCCGTTCGCCGTGCATCGTGAAATTCCGCCCTTCGAGCGGAAAGTCGCATGTGGATCCGGATAAGTGCATCGGCTGTCGGAAGTGCATCCGTGAGCTCGGATGCCCGGCGCTTGTGATGGACGGCGAGAAAGCCGCGATCGATCCTTCCCAGTGCACCGGCTGCACGCTCTGCGAGCAGATCTGTCCGGTCGGCGCCATTTCCGGAGGTGGTAAGAATGAATAAAAATATTGTATTCTGCGGCGTCGGCGGTCAGGGAACCGTACTCGCCTCAAGACTCGTGGCTGATGCGGCCATGAAAGAAAACCGGCATGTCATGACGGCGGAGACGATCGGCATGGCGCAGCGGGGCGGCAGTGTTTTTTCCCATATGAGGATCGATGATAAGCAGGAGAAGAGTCTGACAGTCGTCAGATCCCCGCTGGTCGCCCGCGGTGATGCGGACCTGATCATCGGATTTGAGCCAGGTGAAACTGTGCGGCAGCTGCCGTATCTGAAGAAAGACGGCTGGGTCGTGACGAGCACCCGGCCCGTTCAGCCGGTCAGCGCGATGATCGGGCTTTCTTCCTATGACAGCGAAGCCATGATCAGCTATCTGAAAAAACATGTGGCGCATCTGATCCTTGTGGATGCGGATCAGGCACTGGCAGATATCGGCAATCCCCGTGTACTGAATATCGTGCTCCTCGGCGCGGCGATCCGCACCGGCGAAGTGGGTGTGGAACCGGCCGATATCGTGGAGGCGCTGCACGCGCGTCTGACTGAAAAAGTGTGGGAAGTCAACGAGAAAGCGCTGGCCTATGCAGGCTAAAAAGGAGGGAAAACCGTGCAGATCAATGACACGCAACTTCAGATGGTGAATGATCAGGTAAAACGTCTGATCCATTCCGATAATTTTTACGGCAGAAAACTCGAAGAGGCCGGCATCACAGAGGTAAAGACAGTGGAGGAATTTCAGCGTCTTCCTTTTTCCCAGAAACAGGATCTGCGCGATGCCTATCCGCTCGGTCTGATGGCCGTTCCGGAGGAGCAGATCGTCCGCATTCACTCTTCTTCGGGGACGACGGGAACGCCGGTCATCATTCCCTATACAGCTAAGGATGTAGATGACTGGGGCGAGATGTTCAAGCGCTGCTATGAAACGGCGGGCATCACGAATAAGGACCGCATCCAGATCACACCCGGCTATGGCCTCTGGACGGCGGGCATCGGCTTCCAGAACGGCGCGGAAAAGCTCGGCGCCATGACGATCCCGATGGGCCCCGGCAATACGAAGAAACAGCTGCAGTTCATGCAGGACATGAAGTCGACGGTCCTCTGCGCGACATCCTCTTATGCGCTTCTTCTCGCTGAGGAAATCGAGAAGGAAGGCCTGGAGGATCAGATCTATCTGAAGAAGGGCGTGATCGGTTCCGAGCGCTGGGGCGAAAAAATGCGCAACCGCATCAAGGGCGAGCTCGGCATCCAGATCTATGATATCTATGGCCTCACGGAGATCTACGGACCCGGTATCGGCATCAGCTGCGATTATGAGTGCGGCATGCACTACTGGGATGATTACATCTATCTGGAGGTTATCGATCCCAAGACGGGCAAAAATGTACCGGACGGCGAGTGGGGCGAGATCGTCATCACGACGCTGGTCAAGGAGGGCGCACCGCTCATCCGTTTCCGTACGCACGACATGTCCCGCATTATTCCGGGTGAATGTCCGTGCGGCAGCAAATATCCGAGAATCGATACCATCATGGGCCGCTCCGACGACATGATGAAGATCAAGGGTGTAAACGTATTCCCGAAGCAGATCGAGGAGATCCTTGCCACCTTCCCTGAGCTCTCCAGCGAGTATCAGATCCGTATCTCGCATCTGGACGGCCGTGATACGATGCGTATCTACGTGGAGACCAACGGTCATGTGGACTTCCTGGAAGAGGCTGAGAAAGTGGCAGAAGTTGTAAAGAGCAAGATCGGTTTCACGCCGCTGGTGAAGGTGGTTGAGCTCGGCGTGCTGCCGCGGTCGGAGAAGAAGACGAAGAGGGTTATCGACGAGCGCTTTGAGTAAAGTGCAGCTTCCGCAGCGACCGGCTCTCTGTGCGTTTTTCTGTTCGCTCGCACGCGCTTATTTGCGGCCCTCTGCCAAAACGCGCAGAAATGCTTTTTCCAAAAGCATTTCTGCTTGAACGGTTGGCACCCGGGCCGCAGCTAGCGTGCTCACTCACGACGAAAAACGCACAAAGGTCGCCGGTCATCTGCGAAAGCTGCTGGTCGGTGGCAAATCGGAAAATTATGAATTGGCGCGAAGGTGGGTGCTGGTGGTTTGCGAGGAGGAATTGAGATGAAATTCGAACTGGATTTTCTGGACAAGATTCAGATGAAGAGAACCCCATTTCTGGACAAGGCAATGCCGGTGGTATCGAACAGCGTTGCCCTCTATCCGCTGGTGGATTTCATTCTCCTCACGAATAAAAAGACCCGTCGGGACGGTCTGATCATGGCGGTTTCGCTGACGATGTCCGCGATGGAATCAAATTTCATTCTGAAAAAGCTCTTCAAACGCGCACGTCCGTATATGCAGCGGAGCCATATCAAGATACTGGATAAGATGCCGACGGATTTTTCCTTCCCGTCAGCGCATACGTCGGTGGCTTTTTCGGGGGCTGCTGCCGTGCACTACGCGGGCAACAGCACACTGAGTAAAATTCTCTATGCACAGGCCGCGCTCATTGCTTTTTCCCGGCAGTACCTGTATGTGCACTATCCGACGGACATCGCCGGCGGTGCGGTTTTCGGGCAGTTCTGCGGCTGGCTGGGGATGAAGCTGGTAGATGCAGGCCGCAGGTAGTTTCAGATATTGCGGAAACGAACGAGACGGTTTTCGCAGAGGCACGGACGCTCCTTCCTGTGATTGACGAGCTCACACCGGAGCCGTCTTCTACACCCACACCGACATCGTCTGATACGCCGACGCCGTCAGATACACCTGCACCGGGGTCGCCGGATACACCGACACCAAAGCCATCGGATACACCGACGCCTTCCGGAACGACCCTGACGAAGACGACGGTTGTAACTGCAGGGCCTGTGGAAACGCCGGCCAGTGCGGTCAAAACGGGGGATACAACGAATGTACCTCTTTACATTCTGATCATTGCTGCAGCAGGCGTTATTCTTGCTGCTGTTCTGAAATGTCGGAAGAGAAAGAAATAAACAGAAAGAAATAAACATCAGAAAAATGTCCTGATGGAGCTGATCGATACAGGAATATATGACCATATGACAGTAAAGGAGTTTCCGCTGTAATTACGGAAGCTCCTTTTTTCTGTGATTTTTCGGTTCTGTACAGAAATCAGATGGCATACCCGAAAGTTGAAAAATGCATCGATAGCCACTGTCTCTTTAAAGCATGTTTAAGGAGGAATGCTTAGAATGACGTCAGCATGCAGGAGATGGAAGAGCATCGCTGTCGAGGAGGAACAGACATGAAGAAATTCATCAGAAAAAAAACAGGTGCGGAGAATAGCGTCAGGACAGCCACCAGAGGAAAGAAGAGCAGAAAAAAACTGTATATCATCGTCAGCGCTGCGGCTGCTGCGGCTGTGACCGGAGGCGTGCTGTATTCGAACGGAAAAAGGACCCAGATCATGGCTGCGGACAGCTCGGGACAGAATGTACAGGAGACGACCGCGGCGACAGGGACGGTAACCAACAGTATTACTGGTACCGGTACACTGGCAAGCGTCGAGGGCGATGCCGTTACGATCCCGTCTGGGCTGACGATTGAAGAGGTCAACGTATCGGCGGGTGATACGGTTTCGGCAGGCGATGTGCTGGCAACAGTAGATCACAGCTCGGTGATCAGTGCCATGTCTTCCGTGCAGAGCGAGATCGACGCTGTAGATGAGCAGATCGCCGCGATCACCGATGATACGGAGACAGAGGATGTCACGGCGGGCGTGTCCGGAACGGTGACAGCCGTGTATGCCGAAGAAGGAATCTCAGTCATGGATACGATGCAGGCGAGCGGCGCGCTTGTAGAGATTGCTGTCGATGGTGACACCGACAATATCGTGCAGGTGACGGCGACAGACGGCACTGTATCGGAGATTGATGTGGCTGTGGGCGATACCGTAGATACCGGCGACACGCTCCTGACGGTGGATATCGATTCCACGTCGGAAGAATATGCGGACCTCATGTCGCAGCGTTCAGAACTGACTTCAGAACTGCAGGAGCTGGCAAAAATAGCTGAGACAGATGAGATCACGGCTACAGAGGACGGGACGATCGCGGCTGTCAATGTATCGGCTTCTTCGTCCGGCTCATCTTCTTCAGCTTCGGGAACTTCCGGAACACAGGGCAGCGCTACGGGCGTGACATCTTCCTATGAAACAGTGACAGAGCTGTCAGATTCCGGAGAGAGCACTGCTACGGGTGTGACGGCTTCTGCGGTGCTGACATCAACAGAGAATGAGCAGACAGCGGACGCAGTATCTGCGTCGACAATCAGTTTCACCATTGCAGCGGCATCCACGGGTCAGGATGCATCGAATGCTTTCGTCCTCACGGCACCCGCGACGGGGGCTTCGCCTGTGACAGAGCTTCGGGCAGCGGATGGCAGCTGGACCGTTTCAGTTGTGTGGACAGATTCGTCTGGAAACGAGCTCTCTTCATCCGATACGTATAAATCCGGAACCACGTATCGGGCGGGCGTTACGGTAACACCTGCTGACGGTTATTCACTGGATGTGAGCAGCATTGCTTCTGTGAGCGGGTATACGGTATCCGGTGTCACAGTCCATGATGACGGAACGATGACGTTTGTTCTCACGGCGCCGGCTACGGCAGCGGACAGCGGTGCCGGGAATACCGGCACATCAGGGACCAATGCATCGAAAGCCGGATCGGGAAGTACAGGATCCGGTTCGGGCAGTGCATCATCCAGTACAGACAGCTCGGAAAGTTCGACATCCGGAACGACCTCGCAGGGAACGAACGAAAGCAGCGCAGGGACACAGGACGGCGCTTCGTCTGGCACATCCGGCACAGGCAGCGCATCGGGAAACGGCACTACGAACAGTGCGTCGGGAATAACGGGTTCTGTTTCTTCGGGAACCGGAGGAACCTCCTCTGCAACGACTTCCTCTGCAACAACGTCCTCCTCGGACAGCTCATCTGACAGCACCGACACATCGACCACCAGCTCCGGCAGTTCATCTTCGTCGTCTTCTGAAATTACCGCATTTACGATGCAGTCGGACGACACGATGTCGATCAGTGTCAGCGTGGATGAGCAGGATATCAATTCCGTATCTGTCGGCCAGTCAGCGACGGTGACACTGGATGCACTGGACGGGGTGACACTGGATGGTA
>Ga0256406_1000968_pt1 | contig 48412 bp, 69 predicted proteins | sample RumenRJG_03DNA_FD_185986 | JGI IMG/M metagenome (GOLD analysis project Ga0256406, IMG submission 185986) | Bovine rumen microbial communities from Lethbridge, Alberta, Canada - RJG_03 | ecosystem: Host-associated > Mammals > Digestive system > Stomach > Rumen | place: Canada: Alberta | collected... | reverse complement strand
GTCTTGTCAAAGTCGATACTCATTACAGGTCGTCTCCTTCCTCATCAACGCGAGCCCAAGTGCCGGAACCGCCGCCCGTCTTGACGAGCGCGATGCCAACAGGCGTGTCGCCGAGTACGAGCTTGCCGTTTTCGAGAACCGCGCCCGAGATCGTGAACGCGCTCGTATCCGTGTAGTCAAGCTCCGTCGAAACGTCCTGCTTCGTGTTCGTGCCGCTCCAAGACGTGTCCGCCGTCCATTCGTCCACGCGCCGATTGCCGCCGCCGTAGGCTCTGCCGTTGTAGATCGCGACGGAGGAACGGTAAAGTTTCGCTCTGCCGTCCGTGTACTGATTCTTGACCGGGCTGAAAAGTTTCACCCTGTTGATTTTCCCGCTGACTGCAATCGACTTGACCTGAACTTCCTCTAGGTGCTCGCCGCCGTCCGTCAACTGGTAATGAGCGCCGATAAGAAGTCCGCTCGCGTCCTCCACGTCTACGCTGTCGTCGCCGCTGACGACGGACGTAACCGTCGTGACGTTCTGATCTGTCTCAGGTGCGCCGTCGTCGAACGTCTCAACGAGCATACCGTCGTAACCGTCGGGGTCGATTTTTGCCATTTCAAACGCGAGATATGCGTTGGCAACAAGTCGCTCCAAATGGTTGATACGGTTGTTCTCGCTGTTGCTGTCGAGGCTGTCGATTTTCTTGATGATTTCCTCGTACTGACTTGTGCCGGATTGGCTCGCCTCGACTGCCGCCTGCAATTTGTCGTGGACGGTCTTGAGATACTTCGTGCGATTGGCAAGCTGCGTCGCCGGCAGGTTGAGCACGCCGTTCCTGCCGCCGAGCAGGTAGTCGCCCTGCTCAATCTGGTAAATTTCTTCCTCCCAGTCTGAAGTTTCTGGGACATGGTTGATGGTGTGCCGCGTGCCGCTGTCGCCGTCCGAGCTCGCGCCAATGCCGACATAGTCGTTCGTATTGACTGCCATCTTGCTTCCTCCTTCGTCTTGTTAGAAATGAATAATCCAGTACCCGCGAATCTGAATATCGTCCGCCTTTTCGATGACGCCTTTCCTTACGCGGTGGCTGAACATAGCCCCGTCAGCGCAGAATAACCCGAACTCATGAATCTTCAGGCCGTTGCCCTGCGTGTTGTCAATCGTGAAGTCGAAACGTGCGTCCCTGCCGTCTACGCTCGCCTTGTCGATTGGGAAAAGTGCCTGATTCGTGAGCTCCGTGTCGTCGTCTGCCTCCGTCGTCGCCCCCTCGCCTACGCCAATCTGAGTGATGTAGGCGGTGCTTTTCCCTGCCGCGAGCTCTGCGAGCCGGACGCGCCCGCGCTCCACGACGAGGTTATGATCGGAGATCGTCTTGATGGGCTTTCCGTCGCGGTAGATCGTGATGGAAAACTCGCCCTTACAAGGTCTCGTAATGTCTTCTAGCACCAATCGTTTCACCCCCTTTCGCGGTCGTCTTGCCGTCCGCTTTCAATCTGCCGTCGAGCGTCGGCACGCCTCCGAGCCCGCCGTCCGCCTTGCGCGTGCCGTTCGCCGTAAGTACGCGAATAATCGTGAGCACGCCGCCGGTGTCGAATGGCAGAAGGTTGCCCGCGCTCGCACTCGCGCCTCCGTCGGCTTTGACAAGGCCACTCGCGGTGAACGGTGCGCCTGCCTTGCTCGCGTCGTCATCGAACGTGTTGAGCTCTGCCGTCGCGCTTTCCTCGCCGTCGTCAACGGTCGTTTCATCGAATAGTTCAGGCATCGTCCATGCGAGCGGGGTGTGCTTTTTCGGCTTGACGAGAGAGAATTTCCCTTCGAGATCGTCAACATATAGCTCGTACCTCGCGTGATTCCCGCCGCCGTCGGCCTTAAAGCTGCCGTCCGCAAGTATGCTGCCGTTCGTGAGGTTGATGTCGCCTCCGTCGGCTTTCAGCTTGCCGTCGGCTTTGTGCGCCCGCTCGATGGTGAGCCGTCCGCTGTTGTCGATTGGGAGCGTCGTCTTACCCGCTCGCGCCTCGCCGTTTGCCTTGATACCCTCGCCCGCCGTGAGAACGGCTGCGACGTCGTCCTCTAGCTCCGTCGTCCCGTCTGGACGTTTCATCGTGATGATGATCGCCGAGAAGGTGTCCATGAAGCTGTTGTACTGTAGAATCCAAGGCCGCTCGCCGTTTGCTTTGAGATCGCCGCAGGCGGTATATGCTCCGTCTGCCGTCGCTCTGCCGTCTGGAATAAACTGCCAGTCGATTCCTTCCTGCAGCTTCAACGCGCCCGGCTTGATGATGTCTCCTACCCTGTGTTCGCCGTCGGCTTTCCATGTGCCGTCCGCGCTGAACATTCCACCGGCCTTATATGTGCCGTCTGCTTTCGGATAGGTCAGAACGTTTCCGTATGGGACGACGTCTCGCATACCTGCTGAAACAAATGCGTTGAGATCGTCGCCTCGAATGTCTAGCCCGTCGAGCGCGTCGTCCTTCAAGTCGAAAAGCGTGTAAATGATGTCGTAGCCGAGGTGTGCGGGCTTTGCGTCCTCTAGCGCCTCCTTCATTTCGTCTTTCCAAAGGAGATCGCCGAACGGGATTTCGACGTTGAAATGATACGTTTTCGGAACTTCGTGAACCTTCGCCCCGCCGCTCGCGGTGAAAAGGTTGACGATGCTCTGAATCTGTTTCGGTGTCATGACGGCAGGCCGCTGGAGCTTTGCCTTGATTTGCGCCTTGCGTAGCTCTAGGCTCGCTCCGTCTGCCGGTGTGAGCCCTAATTCTTCCTCCCACAGCTTGACGCCGTCCTCCGTCGCCGTATCGACAAAATACTGCTTCAAGACGTGCAAGGCTGCCTCTCGTATGGCCTCGATTTCCTCTGCGTCGCCTTTGATGATGCCATTCATGATCGCGCTGTCGCGGTAGTACCACGGGAGGAATGACATCATTTCTTCGTATCGTGTCAGATTAGCCGACATGGAGCGTCACCGTCCCTTCGAGCGCGACTTCGTCGTCCTTGAGCTCGACATTCGCCTCTTTGCCGTTGATGGTGATTTGGTTGTAATCGACGACGCCTGCTTCGTCCAGAAGCGTCGAGCAGATGCGCGAGTAGCGAATCGTCCCGACCTTGAACGCAAGACGTTTGAGGTACGCCGCGAGGTCTTTCTCGAACGCTTCCTGAACGCTCGCGAGTGCCGTTCCTTCTTCGAGTACGACCGTCGCCTCTACGTTGATTGGAACCGTCGTAGCCGGTACGACCGTAACCGTCGCGCCGATTGGGGCTTGCCGGTCGCCGCTGCCTGCGTCTACTGAAAGAAACTTTTGGACGGCCGCGACGAGCTCTGCGTTCGCGGGCTCTTTGTTTTCGTCAATGATGATGACTTTGACCGTCCCCTCGCCCGCCCACAGCGACATGACGTGCGCCTCTCCTACACCGTCTACGGAGGTCGCCCATTGCTCATAGTCGGCCTTGTTGCCAGACGTGCCGGGATTGCGAACCTTTTCAAGATAGCGAGAACGTAACGATTCAAGGCTTTCATCGTCTGTCCCTCCTGTTGTCGCTTGCGCGTTGGTGATGCTCGTGATGCTGTTGCGGCTCTGCGCAAGAACGACGATACTACCTGCCGCGACGTTTCCTGCCGTGCCTCCTTCGACGGCCTCGATAGGTACGTCGATGCTGCCGCTCGCTGGAATCGTCGCTGCCTCCGTCGTGACGAAATAGATACTCTCGATGCCGAGGTCGGCATCCGCCTCTGTCGCGAGCTTGATTCCTGCCGGAACAATCGCGCCCGGCTTGCCTGTGACCGTGACGGTGCCGGTCGCTTTCGTCGCGCTCTTTTGGTAAACGCCGTGCTCTGCCGCTCGCATGATGAGGTGTTCAAGATCGGTCGTCTGCGCGAACCCTAGCTCCAAAATTTTTTGCAAGGCCATTCGGACGAATACGAGCTCGATAGCGACTGGCGCGTGCGCGTCCCATACGTAAGAACCCTCGCTCTTGTCTACGCCATCGCTGACGTGAGACAAAAGGCGCGAGCGTATGACTTCCTCCGTCGTGTCCTCTGTGTTGAGGTAATTCGGCTCTGTGTTGCTCACTCTATCTCACCACCGTTCTTGTAATCGTCATGGCCTCGCCGAGCGTGTTCGTGACGCGGCAGGAGAACATAACGCCGTCTGTTATCCATGTGAAAGAAAATTCGTCTACGCTCGCCGTGCGCGGGTCGCACATCAAACATTCTTTCACCATGCGCCGTATCTCCGATTCGATGACGGCATGCGGGCGGCTCTGCCCAAGGAGCGTGTCAAGTTCCTCGCCGTAGTCGCTCGAATAGACAAGATACTCGAAACGCTCCGTGCAAAGTGCTTTGACGCACCACTCGCCCCAAGCGTCCGAACCGTCCGTCTGCTTCATCTTGCCCGTCGGGGACAAAATAAATTCGTGCTTTTCAAAGTCGAATTGAACCGTCGTGCCGTAGGTCGTCGTGTCGCCGTTTGCTCCGGGGTCGTAATCTGCCGCCTCTACGCCCGTCGTGGGGAATAAATCTGGCATGGCTTACGCACCCCCCGGCCCCGGAACGACGACGCACTCAACGACAAAATTCTGCCCGTTGTCGACCGGTGCGACGAGAACCCTGTCGCCGACGTGTAGTGGGAGCTGCGTTGCCGGGGTGATAACGGGGTGGCTGTGTGGCGCGTACTCTGCGAGGCCGCTGCCGCCGCTGACCGTTTCCGTGTTCGTGACGTATGGCTCGCCGTCGGTGAGAATCCTGTTTACCATGTAGCCGTGAATCACGGGCCCGAAATTGTCGAGTTTCAAGCCCATGCCTGCTACAATCGTTCCTAGTTCGTGTTGACTCCACTGCTTTGAGATCGCGCCCGAGGCTCGCGCCTGCATACGTTCGTCGAGGGCGGCAACCGCTTCTTTGAATGGATTATCTTTCACGGAAATACCTCCTTCGTATGTACTCCTTCGACGCGAGCTCCATCTGCATCTTGCCGGGGCTGCCGAGCTCGCGCCGAACGCTGATAACGTAAAGCCCGTCCGGCCACCCTTCGACGATGACTTTGTCGCCCTTGCGAATCGTGTTGATGTCAACCGCTTCGACGCGAACGGTCTCCTGAATCCCGCCTAGCATTTGGTTCGCCTTTTCGCTCGCCGTGCCTGCGTCGATGGCCTTTTCGTCTTGCAAGATGTCCTGTATCGTGCCGTACTTATCCGTGTCGGCAGATGTCTCCGAGACTACCGGGCTTAGTTCGTCCTTGCTCTGCTTGCCGAGTACCTTGACCTTCGTACACGCGCCGTCGAGCGTCTGCTTTTGCGACACGCTCCGTAGGTTTGACTGGAACTCGAAAACCCAAGGATCGTCGTTCGTCCCTATCTCGAAAACCTCTAGCCCGTCAGGCTGCATTCGCAAGGTGAACAATCTGCCGCTTTTGCTTCCTGTCTCCGTGAGGCTCTTTTTCATGATGCTCCAGATCGGGGCGGCACGGCTCGCCTCCTTTGCGAGTGCCTGTCCTGTGTCTGGAATATCCTTGATGGGAATATTCCAGTCGCCGCAAATCTTCTTGATGCGGTCGCTCGCGGTGCTTCCTTCGTCGAATAAATATTCGTCCTTGCTTTTGGCAAGATAAATCAGACGGTCGTAGATCGTGAGATTCCAGTTGCGCCGCGCCTTGTTCTCGATGTCAACCGTCCAGACGACGCCCGGCTGAATGATGTAGCTGTATTTATCCTCGCCGAACTTCGTCCCGCTGACGCGAATCTCCATGCCGGGCAAGATCGCCGGAAGCCCTTTGAACTGATCGTCTGGGACAGCGAGCTTCACCTTCGCACAATAGGCGATTTCATCTAGCCTGTCCTCTAGTTCGATGCTCTGAACGCACTCGCGGAGGAAATACTTGTCTTGCAAGATAACATCGTACCTGCATACGCCGGGGTGAATCATAGCCGCAACATTCCCTTCACCGCGCCTGCTGCGTTCTTCTTCGCAATTTGTCCCCAGCTTTCGCCGTTGCCAAAATGCTGCTTCGCAATCTTCCAAAGCCCTTCCTGCGTCCCGAATATCCCGCCTGCTACGGCTGGCATCTTGACGAGGCGCGGGCGTGGTTTGAGGTTAGGCCGAGCTTTTGGGCTTTCCTCTGATTCCTTGCGGACGTAAATCTCGCGCCATTCGCGGAACGTCGCGCTGTAATAGATGTCGCCCGGCTCGCCGCCTTTCTCGTATGATTCGTAGTTCGTCAGAAGAACGTTCATGTTGATGTCTTGTGCGCCTGTGATGATGAGTTGGACAGGCTCTTTCAGCCCTTTGACCGGCTCTTGAAACCTGCTTTTCCATGCGTTCATCACAGCATCCGCGCTCGTCGGGGTTGGAGGTGTCGCCGTGACGCAATAGGTCGGGACATATTCTTGCGGGAAGAAACTCTCGAAAGAAACCTCCGTCAGCTTGTCGCCCGTCGTAAAGTCAACCTCCCCAAGATTGAGTATGTTGACCGTCTCCGTCTTGCGCCCCCACTTGACCGTAATCTTTTCGGGGTTGACGGGTAGCTGAAGCTCGATGCCCGTCTGCGAGTCGATGATGAAACAAGAAACCGTGTTGACGAAATTGCTGCCGCCTAATGCCTCGTTCAAAAGCCCGCCTGCAATCTTTCCGAGCCCTTGCCCTTTCGCGAGCCCGTCCAGAAGCGCGTTCTTTGCGCGGTACGACGTGATGCCTATGCCGCCAAACATCTTTCCTCACCCCCTATTTTGGAATCCCTGTTTGATTTCCGCGAGAATCCTTCGCCCGATGGCGAGCGCCATATCTTCCTCGCTCATGTTGTTTCCGATGTTGATGTTCATGCCGTTGAAATTGTAGCTGTCGCCGGTGCGCGTCTCCGTAGAACCTCCGAACGTGCCGCCGCCTGCGCCTGCGAGCGCGGGCTCGAAGCCGCCGCCGCGTCCGACATTCGCGAAAAGGTCTTTGTCAACGCCGAGCATTTGCCCGGCCTGCTGCCAAAGGGAAAGTCCGCGCTCGCGCTTTCCGGGATCCATCGGGATAATCGCTTCGAGCCTGCCGCCCTCTGCGACGGTCGCGAGCGTTTCCCTGTCTACGAAACCGCCGTAGGCAAAGTGTACGCCTGCTGCCTGCTGTCCTTGTCCAAATCCAGCGCTGAACCTCGCTCCGATACCAGAAACATAGCTCCAAGCCGACGCCACCTTGTTCTTGACCGTCGCAATCGCGCTGTCAAAGAACCCTCCGATGATGCCCGGAATCTGCGAGAACCAGCTTGAAATGCTTGCAATCGTCTGACTGCACCAGTTTGAAACGGTCGAATAAAGTTCCGACATTTTTGCGCTGACGTTCGCCGGAAGTTGCTCGAACCATTGAACGACGCCCGTAATAACCTCCGAGGCAATCGCGCTCGCCGTCGCTGCCGTCTGCGATAACCAGTCGCCTACCCTGCTGGGGAGCTCGCTTATGTACGTGCTCGCGTCCTCGACAAGCTGCGAGAAGTATTCCGAGACTTGCCCCGGAAGATCGCTCAACGTCTGGACGATGTAACCTGCTGCGTAGCCCGCCCTTTCTGGCAGAGTATCGAAAAATTCTTCGATGCTCGTTCCTGCCTCCGACAGTCCCTCGCTGATGGTTGCCCCGAGGTCGGAAAAGTCGAACGCCTGTGCGAGCCGTTCTTTGATTGCTCCGAAGTCGATATTTCCGAAAGCGTTGCCTACCATTTCGCCGAGCTTGTCGCCGGCGAAAAAGCCTCCAATGCTGCCGAGCACGCCGCCAATCGCCGCGCCCGGTGCCGCTCCTACGCCTGCGAACGCCGAGCCAATCGCGCCGCCTGCCGCCGCGCCCATCTTTGCGCCTGCGACCGTGCCTGCCCAATGACCAGCGATGCCGCCTGCCGTCTGGGCTTTGTTGTCCGACGTCGCGAGATCGTAAACATCTCCTATCATCGCGAGCGGCTTTGCAATCGCTCCGCCTGCCTTACCGAGAAGCGAGCCCGCCTTGCTTTCGCCTATCCACTTCATGGCTCGCCCGATTGGGCTTACCTCTGCCGTGAAACGTGCCGCCTCTAGCCGCGACATGATGCTGCCGCTGCCGTTCTCTTTTGCGAGTGCGAGCGCGTCCGAATAGATCGCCGCGCCTTTCTCGCCTCCGAGTGCGAGCTTGCCGAGTGCCGAGCCGCCCTTGATGACGCCTCCGAGAAGTTTCCCTCCGCCGAGCATCGCGCCTCCGAGGGCGAGCCCTGCCGCGCCGACGAAATTACCAGAAAAGAGTGCGGACAGACTGCCTTTGAACAATCCGACGAGCGCCGCAAGAAAAGCCCTCATGCCTATCTCTGCGAGCTTCGTCATGACGCGCCCGAACTGCTGACCTCCTGAACCGCTCGCCCATTCGTCGATAGCGTCCATCATTTTGTCGAGGACGTAAACGATTTTGTCGCCCCAGTCCATAGCTTGGAACTTGTCGTCGTCGCCGAGCGCGTCAACGAAATTGCTGATGCGCTCAGATAACTTACCGACTTGCTCTGCCGCTCCATCTGCGTTTGCCCCGAAGAAATCCGTGAGGGCTTTCGCGACTTTGCCGATGGCTGGTTCGAGCGGGGCGAGTGCCGTGATTTGGAAATTCTGAAACGCCGACTGCAAGCGGACGACGTCTCCTTTCGCGTTTTCCCATTTCGTTTTGGCAACGTCCGAGGCGGTGTACTTCGTCATTTCCTCTTGCATCTTCTTGACGCCTGCCGCGCCCTCTCGAATCATAATCATGCCGCCGCGAATCGCGTCCGAGCCGAACATGCTATTGAGTAGGCTCTGCTGTTCCTCCGGGTTGAGGTCTTTCATGCTCGTACTCAACAGATCGGCGATTTCAGCGAGCGACTTCATGCGGCCCTCTGCGTCGTAGAACGCGCTCGTACCGTTTTCCGTCATAAGGCCAAGCCTCTGGAATGCCTCGTATTGCTCCTTCGTCGTCGGCTCCAAGCGCATCAACATCGTTTTGAGGCTTGTGCCTGCATCGCTGCCCTTAAGGCCATTCTGCGCGAATACTGCGAGGGCCGTGTTCGTATCGTCGAACGACATTCCCACGCCTGCCGCAACAGAAGAAACCGCGGACAATGCGTATTTCAGTTCGTGAACGTCGGTCGCTGAAGCGTTCGCCGCCCCGGCGAGAATGTCCGCCGCGTGCGCTGCGTCGTCCATGTGAAAAGCGTTCATCGCCGTGCTCATAATCTCTGCCGCCTCTGGGAGAGACAATTCGCCCGCCGCCGCGAGGTTGAGTGCCGCGTCTGTCGCGCCGTTCATAACCTGCTCAACGCTCATGCCTGCCTTTAGGAGCTCCGTCATGCCCTGCGCGGCCTCCGTCGAGCTAAACTGCGTCGCCGCGCCGAGGTCTAGGGCTTTCTTTCGTACCTGTTCGAGCTCCGTGTCGCCCATATTGGTGAGCGCCTTGATGTTTGAAATCTGGTACGAGAAGTCCATCGCCTTTTGTGCGCTGTCTACGACGAAACCGCCGATGCCTGCTGTCGCCGCTCCGATGCCTAACATCGCCGCCGGGCCTGTCAGCCCGTTCTTGATGCTCGAAAGTTTCCCGCTTACGTTGTCCTTCAGCGAGAGAGTAACCTGCCACGCCTTTTCTGTGAGCGTCCGCAGGCGGCTCTGAACCTTCGTAGCCTTGCCGCTCGCCTTGTCGTCCGCATCGACTTTTGGCTTGCTCACGAAAGCGTCAATCTTGCGGAACATCTGCTCTAGCCGGTTGATCTTTTGCTCTGCCGGTGCTGTGTCGGCCTCGACTTTCGGCTCTGCTCGCGCATTGCCGAGGCGGTCGATGGCTTTTTCTGTCCGCTTGAAGTTGTCCTCAACCTGCTTTACCTTGCTGTCAACGCGCGACATTTTCGCCGTTAGCCGGTCTTGCATATCGAGGGCGAGGGTCAAGCGGTAGAACTCGCTGCTTTCAGCCATTCTTCTTTGCCTCCACCTTTTCTATTGCTTCCTTGTCCGCTTCGAGCTCCAAGATGACGGAACATACAAGAAATCTTTGCTCGATTTCGGACATGGAAAAGAACTGTCCGGGCGTAATGTTGCGCCGAATACTGAGCGCGTGGAGGACGGAGAGGAACGTCCGCCCTCCCGCAATCAGTTTTTTAGATCGTCAAGGTCGATGTTGAATCCCGAAACGTCGAGAACTGCCTCGCCGAGCAGGCTGATTTCTCCTGCAAGCAAAAGACGTTTCACGACCTCCGTCCCGCTCGAAGCGCGGAATTTTTCAAGGAGTTTCGCGTCGTTCCAGTTGGGCTTAACGCTCGCCTGCACGATGAGGCCGATGTTGAAATTCTCGTAATCGAGCTTATCGACCGGGCCTTTCTTCGTCTTGATGCTCTGCGTGTTGCGCTCGCGGGTGCGTGCTACCTGCTTGCCTGTAAGCGCCTTGACCGTGACAGGGATGCCGAGCCGCTTCAACGGAACAACCATCGTAGGGACGTGCTCCGGGTCTGCCGCAAGAAGTTTCGTGATGATGTCGGCCTCTTCCATTTCCTCGTTGATTTCGAGATCGTCGTCTTTAGCCATTGTGATTGGTGCTCCTTCCTGTTACTCCGAGATAATGTCAAGCAGCTCGAACCCCTCAAACGTGAACTTCCACTCTTCTTCGATTTCCTTCGAGTGCTCCCAGTTCGCGAGGTCGATGTTGTCGAACATGACGTTGGTAAGGCGGATGCGCTCTGCGCCCCATGCCTCCGGGTCGTCGAGCGTGACGATGAGCTCCGTCCTCATGCTCGGCTTGTCGTTGTGAGCGACGGCAGAGACTTCTTCGAGAAGTTCGTCCGTGACCTTGTAGCCGCTGATGCTGCCGCTGCCTTTCAGCGAGATAACCTTGTGACGTACCCAGCGGTCGCCTGCCGGTTTGATTTCTGCCTTGCCGATTTCGACGGACGCCTGACATTTGTTGTACTGGCTAAGCCACTTGCCCTCTTTGTAGATGTACCCGAACGTGCCGACGACGGCCCGCACGCTGTCGAAGCCCGCGCCGGCAAACCGCTGCAAATTGAATTTCAGCATTGTGTTCTTCCTCCCTTACTCGCAGACGAAATCCGAGAAAATCTGTTCGATGACGTCCGTAATCTGTGCCTCCCACTTGAGGAACACCTGATTGGGCTCTGGCTTGATTGTTGCGTTCGCGCCGTGGTAGGTCGGGTCGAGATATACGTTGTACGTCCCCGGCTCGATGATGCCGCCCTGTGCGCACACTTCCATGTACTGCTTGCACGCGCCGACGAGTGCCTGCTTGCCCTCCGTCGTGTTGTTGATTTTCCCGATGTAGTTGTCCTCTGCCGTCTGCTGCATATCGCTGTCGATTGCGTCCATCGTGCGGATAGAACGAACCTTTTTGAAAGCGTTATTCTGATTCTGTCGCAAGGTGATGAGCGAGTTGACGCCCATAAGAACCTTGACGATGCGCCCGTCGTAGACGAAAAGGAAAACGCCGTTCGTGACCGCCTTTTCCTGCTCGCTCGAACGGCCCCCGCGCCAACGCCGCGTAACGTCGTCGAAAGAAGTTGCCGCGTAGGTCGTGCTTTCCGTCATGCGCTGTCCTGCGATGAGGCCGGCGACAAAAGGCGCGACCTCTGCGCTGCAATACGAAACGCCGTCGAGAACGACGCCGACGCCTACGTTGATGATGCCCTCATGGTTGAAACCTGCCGAGCGCTCGATGGCTTTCTGTACCGCGTCGTCGGAGGTGTCGTCTGCTGCGCTGCCGCCCATGATGCACATGATCTTCTTGCCGTTCTTGCGCATATTGATTACCCAAGAGGCGACGGACGTCTGAATCGCCGGGTCGTAGATGCCGTCGAGCGTGAGGAAGTTGAACGTTTCCTGTTCGAGATCGCTCAACATGGCGATGTAGTTTTTCGCCGCGATGTCCTCGATGCCAGAATTGCCGCCTGTGAGTGCCGTGCTCGTGATGGCCTTGAAATCCTTGCCCGTGACGTCTGTGTCGGCTGCCGCTTTCGCCGCCGTGATGTACGTGTTCGCCGTGTTGACGACGTTGATGAGCTCTTCCCACGTCTTGAAGGTGTACGTTTTCAGGAGCGTCGTCCCTTCGTACAGCTTCATTTGCTCCGTTTCTTCCTCCGTGAGCGACGGGGCAATCGTGACCTTGAAGCTGTTGCCGCGCTCGCCCTCGTATTTCGCCGTGAGCGTGACCTTTGCCGCGCCGGTAGAATCGTTGAGTGTGAGCGTTGCCTTTGCCGCCTTGTCGCTCGCCAGGCGGTAGCCGAGAATCTTTTTCGCGCCGCCGAGGCAGCACATACGGAGCGTTTTGTAGAACGTGCTGCCGTTGGTGTCCTCCAACGCGCCAAACGTGTTGAGGATATCCGTCTCGCGGTAAATCTCCGTGAAGCCTCCAATCTTGCCCCAATGCGCTTTGTACGGGACGACGACGGTGCCTCTGTCGCCGGTCGTGACCGTCGCGAGCGCCGCCGCCTTGAAATTCATGTAAAGTCCCGGAAGTTTCGGGAGGTCTGTAATCTCCCATTCGCCGCCTGCCATGTTACTTGCCCTCCTTCGCCGTTACCGGCTTGTTCAAAAATGCTTCGACTGCGTCGCGTGCTTCCTTCACGGTGTAGCTCGCATCGCCGTCCTTGCCATAGAAAGCACCGTCGATGACCTCGGGGCCGTAGCCGAAAAGATCGTGCGATGCCTCTTTGAGCTCGCCGAGCGTGTATTTGACTGCCGGTGCCGCGCTCTGCGTCGCCGTCGTCGTCTTTGCGTCAGCCATTTGTGCTGTCTCCTTTCAAGATCGTGCCGTCGATGCCCGCCTTGCCCATGAGTGGAACTTCCTCTCGCGGTCGCCGCGTCCTACGGCTCAAAATTGCCCGCAGATGCCCTTGCTTCATGCTGTCCGTATAAAGTGTCGCGTTGATGGTTTGAAGCGTCATGTAGGAGCGCTCAGACGGTTTAAGCGGTATCTTTACCGTCGCTCCTAGCCACTCTGCGATGAAAGCGGCAATATTCGCTTCCTCAACTGCGTTCCTGCCGAACACATGACAGGCAACCTGCTTCTTAACGTCGAACGCGAGCGCCCCCGCGTCCTCCATCGTCGCGCTGTCCAGCCTCCACAAGACGGACGGGCGGGAATACGTTGTCGGGAGTCTGCCTCCGTAGACGTTGTATCCCTCTCCGAGCTTGTCCTGCGTCCATGTAACAAGCGCGTCTATCCAAGGGTCGTTGTCGAGCGGCCCCGGTGTCCCTGCCGGTTGAATCGCGAGGGCATAGAAAAAGACGCACCTTGTAAGCGCGTCCCATTCTTCGTCTGTGATGTCCTCGCCCGTGCCGTCGTGTATGCACGTCAGCACGTCGCCGTCGTCGTCTTTGAGCGGCTGCATATCGAGCGCGGCTATAACCTCTTTCGAGATCGCGTCCGCCTCCATCATGCTGCCTTGCTCCACATAAGGCCAAACCTCGACGCGGGCTCTGAACCCTGCCCATTCGGTATTGTCGTCCTCTGCCGTCTCTTTGACGATGAGGTACGGCTTTTCCGTGTCAGGCCCCGCCGCGAACGGCTCGAAAACGCGCCCCTCTACCTCTGGAACGCCGTCTATGAGCGCCGCGCGAATCATGTCTCGCATTTACGCTCCCCCTTCCCACAAGGCAAGGACGGCTTTCTTCAGTTCCTCCTTGCCGTGCTCTGCTGCTGGCAGAATGGTAGGGTAGCCCTTCGTGCCGGGGTGATGAACCAGCCGTACTGGGTGGCTCGCCCCGTTCCAGTAAAGGGCTTTGCGGCTTTTCGGGGTGATGATGTGGGGAGGTGTGCCTTTTTCAAGGTATTTGCCGTAGCGAACGCCGTGCGAGATCGTCATTTTGCAGGTGTCCCCTGCCTGCGTCGCTCGCCCGTTGATGCTCTGCCTCGCGTGCGCGGTACGGTCTTTCCATGCCGCGTGCTCTTTCGCGTAAGTCTCCATGCCTTTCGCTACATTGTCGCAAAGTAGCCACGTCGCGGCCTTGCCTCGCGTGACGTACTCTCGCGCCTTGTCGCAAAACATCTTAGCTCACCACCTTCAACGTCCCGTCTATGCTTGTCCTCTCGCCCTGCCAGTAGCGTGGAATGGCAGAAGTGACGCGGAATCTCTGCCCGAACGCCTCGAACTCATCCGTGACGGACGAGCTGCATTGTATGTCGGCCTCTGCGTCCGCGAGGAACGCCCAAAAAGGCGCGTCGTTTCGCGAGCCCGCCGTGCTCTGCGACACGTTCACGGCAATCTGCCTGCCGCCCTGCTGAAACAGGCGAACCGTGAACGGCCCCGCCGTGCTCTTTTCGACCTTGCGCCCGCCGCCGTTCGCCGCTCGCGTCGTCCGCTCGATGGTAATCTCCGTCGGGTTTTGCGAGATCGTGAACGCGACGTCCGCCTTGCGTAGCTTTGCGAAATCGTTCATACCACGTCAGGCCTCCTAAGCGAGAGGACGCGGCTGCTTGCTCCGAGGTCGGCCTTTGCCGCCATTTCATCGTACATTTTCGCCATTTCGAGGCAATACTCCGAGAAGTCGCTCCCGGAAGATCGCTCGTATGTTTCCTGTCCGATGGTGTACTTCGTGAGCTCGCCCGCGCCGCTCGATGCGGTAGCCGCCTTGAGCCTCCACCCTTGCGCCGCCGCCGCGTAAATGTTGTCCGCGTCCTCTAGCAAGTCGGAAATATCTTCCTCCGAGAATCCCGTATCGGAAGCCTCGCCGCCGGTGGGAATCGTCTCGTTAATGAATCTCCGTAGCTTGCGGACGGTGCTCTCAGTTACAGCTACCATATTCGTGCGCCTCCTTAGGCGATAGAGACTTCCTGCACGTTCTCGTCGATGGCCGCGAACACGCCACGGTAAGCGTAGCCGACAATCTGCTGTTCAACGAGGCGCGACAGGTCGCCCGCGTTCGCCTCGATGCGCAAATCCTGCTTGACGAGCTCCTTGAAACCGCGCTTCGGACGGATAAGGTAAATCTTGTCCGCCGGAACGCCTGCGTAGGTCGTCGCTTTCTTGCCGACCGTCTGCGTCCAGCCGTCGTAGTAGATGATCGTCGAAATGCCCGTGATGGCCGGGAGCGTCGTTCCGCCGAACGTGTAGCCGCCGCGAAGTGCCGCCTCGATGTCGAGCTGGTTCGCCTTGCTCGCGAGCATGACCGTCGCCGGGCGTTTCTTGACAATCGTCTGCTTCAGGCCGTCCTTGATGGTGTTGTAAAGCGTGACGAAAGCGGGCTCGCCGTCTGCCGCCTTATGCACCGCCGTTTTGTTGTCGGCCTTGTACGTCGCCTGAAGAATGGGGCCGAGGTACAATTCGTTGAGAAGTGCGTTGTACGCCTCGCCCATCGCTTTGTTGAGCATTTCGACCTGAAACGACTGGTTGAAATCGCGAATCTGCTTCGTGTACTCGAAACCTGCCGTGTAGGTGTTGATGCGTGCCGTGGGGCCGTACTCTGCTTCGAGCGTGCCGAAATGAACCTCCGAGCCCTCGAAAGACTGTGCGAAAACGCACGCGCCGCGCAGCGCCCATTTCGCATCAAGAACCTCTGGCAAGTTGCTGTCCGAGATCGTGTCGTAGATCGGCTTGTAGAGTGGCTGTACTTCCTCGCGGCCGAGCTCAACGTCGAGCACGACCTTGCGCAGAAGTTCCTTCGACACGTTCGAGCCGCCGTAGGTAACCATTTCGCCGAGCGGCTTGCTGAACTTGAGCGTCTCCATTTCGCCGTTGACGATTTTCTTGTCCGCGTACTCAACCTTGCCGCCGAAAACAAAAGGCACTTTCGTCGTGCCGGTGTACTTGCGCCTCTTGTCGAGCATTGTTTCCTGAGATACGATATCCATTTTCCTTTTCCTCCTTCGTCCTTATGCCGTCACCGCAACCGCCGGGGTACGGATGAACTGAATCGTGTTTGCCGCGTCTTTCGCGACCGTCACCTTGCCGACGAGATACCCCGCGACTTTCTGATCGGTGAGAACCTTCTTCGACGTGTCGAAATACAAGTCCGCGCCCTTTGCGAAAGTCTGCTTCGTGTCAATCTGCGAGCTGATGTACTCGCAGTTTTCAATCTGGAGCGCGACCGTCTCGCCGTTGGTGTTGTTCTCTGCCTTGATGGTTTTGAGAACCGCGCCGAAAAAGCCGTCGAGCACGTAGAAGTCGCCTGCCGTGACGCCCGTCCCTGCCGGGACAGTCACCTCAACGCTCTTGCCGTCGCTGACCTTCAACTGGGAAATGCTGATTACGGTACTAGGTACCGGCTGGCCGATGTATGCCATTGTTCTTCGTCTCCTTCCTGTCTTAGAGTGCCGTCATGGACGACACGAAAAAGCCGCTTTCCTGCGTGTGCTCTGCCTGCGTCGCGGGCGGCACGTTATCGAGGTGCGCGTTCGCGAGAACGGCCTTGACCGTTTCGTCCGCGAGAACGCTGTCAATCTCGCCGCAGATCGCTTCCTCCGTCGCGCCGTCCTCGACGTGCAACATCTTCTTCACGAGGCTCTGCGCCATTTCGCCGCTGACCTTCGATTTGACGGCCTTTTCGACGAGTGCCTGCGTGTCCTTTGCCTTTGCGCTTTTCGCGAGCTCTGCCGCGCCCTTGACGGCCTGCATGAGATCGTCGCCGGTCTTGCCGCCGAACATTTCGCCGCACGCCTTTTCAAACGCGCTCGCCGTGTTGGTGTCGGCCTGCTTCTTTTCGTCGGCCTCCGTCACTTTCGGCTGCGTCTGCATTTCGCCGCACGCGGCTTTGAGGTCGTCCTGCGTAATCGTGCCTGCGTCGAGCAGGTCTTTCAGTTCCTTCTTCATCGGTGTCTCTCCTTTCTGAATCTCGCCCGCAACGACGGGCTCCCAAATCTCCTTGCGCCTGACCTCCGACGGCTCGCCGAGAAGCAGGCTGCCTTTGTCGGGGTTGCGGCTGTAGGAAATCTTGTAGTAGCGCGTGCCGCCGCCCTGCGTGTCCTTGTACGCGATGCAATAGCCGTCGTACACGGAATCAACGCTGACGTAATCGCCCGCGCCCGTTCCGAGCTTTTCGGCTGCCGCGTCGCGCAAGGCCGCTCGTAGCTGTTCATGGCTTTCGTCTGCCTGCGTGCTCGCCGCCGGCATAACGCTGTCAATCTCGCCCGAGATCGCCGCAACGCTCGTAGGCATGCCCGCCCGGTTGAGCGGTGTCCAGTCGATAGAAAGTCCCTTGTAGTCTGTGACGTCTGTCTCGCCTGTGACTGCATTCTGCGTGAGTTGCGGGTAGCCGTAAATGCTGACCTGCGAAACGGCTTTCCCGCGTACCCATCGTTTGAGATCTGGTGCGCTTTTGTCGATGAGCCCTCGGAAGTACGCTACGCCGTCCTTCATCTTTGCGCCAATCCAATGCGTGACCGGCTGGGGGAACTCCGTCGCGACGTCCTCTGCCTTTTGGTGTCCCAAAAAGCCGGGCAATCCAACGGAATTTACCTCGCCGACAATGCTACTGAGCGCGTTTTCGGTGTAGTTCCAGCCTCGCGTGCTCTTTCCCGCCGGTACTGCCATAACGACCTCTAGCGGGTCGTCGTCGCCCTTCTTCAGCGCGTCTGTGTTCGCCCACCCCGCAACGGGAATGTCGTCCACCTTCATTTCGCCGGTGAGCCGTGCCGTGAGCCCGATGAATCTTGTTCTTTTCGCTCCCATCTGTCCTCACCTCCTTTCGGTGTGGCATAAGAAAACGCCCGCAAGAAAATCCTGCGAGCGCAATCTGCGTCCTGTGTCAGTGTATAACGCCTTTTTCGTGCGGAATCGTCCCGATGTCGCCCTCCGTTTTGAGGCTGATGAGTGTGTCGAAGAACGAGTGAAGAAGAACGTTGTAGTACGAAAGCATCGAGCCTTTCGGTGGCTGGTAGTTGTTCGCCATCGTCTCTAGCTCTGCTTCGTCGTCGAGAACGCTCCGAAGGAAGGAATCTTCCTCGCCGTCGAACGTGACCTTTACGCTGCCGTCGTCGTCCTCCGTCGCCTCGATGACGTAGGTGTGCTTCCATCGCTTGCCTTTCGCCGTGATTTTCGCTTTCATGTGGTTTGCCTCCTAGAGTATTGCCAAGATGCCGAGAATCCATTCGCACATATCTTCGTCCTGCATGAGGGTGAGCGGGTCTGCGAAAGCGAGCTCGAATCCCATAGAAACAAGTTCGTAAGCATATCCTCCGTAGTCCTTTCCCATGTACATTTTAACGAATTTGTCGCGCCTCGCCTTTTCCTTTTTGTCGTAGCCCTCTCCAAGCCATTCTAACGCGCATCCCTTCGTTCGTCTATCGTAGAACGCCTTTTCAAGCTGCAACAGGTCTGGGACTGTCTTTTCCATCCTGTGTCCGATTTCGTGAAAAGCGCACTTGATACGCCGTTCCTCTGCCTCGCCTGTTACTGCGAGAACCTTGTAATAATCGTTGTAGTATCCTCTGCTTTTGATTTTCTTCGTTTCGAGCGTCCCGCGCTGAAATGACATATCCGTCCACTCTCGCGGGTAGTGCCGGTAGGCTTTCTCAACGGCCTCTCTTGCCTTGCCGCTTTTTGTACGGAAGTGTTTTGCGAGCTCTGCTTCGTCTACGCCGACCTCTCGAATCTTTCCGAGGTGCGCCGCGAGCGTCTTTGCGTTTCCTGTCCATCTGGAATAGAACGCCGCGCAGTATTTCTCATAAAGATCGTGCTTTGTTTGTTCGAGCCGCTTGTATTCTTCGTAATTATCGTTTCCGATGTGCCGCTCGCGCTGGTAGAAGTCCCTACATGCTTTTACTGCGTCGTCGTATGCTTTGTATGCTGTCTTGTGAGCCGCCTCGCGCTCTGCGAAAGAAGTCTCCTTTTTGAGATCGTCGAGAAATTCCTTTCCCGCCGCCTTGACGGTCGCCTCGCGCTCTGCCGCTGTCATCGTCGGGAGAATCTTGTAGCGGTCGCGCAAGTTCGCGAGCGTCTTTTTCTCCGTCTTGACCGGCGACTGGAAAAGCGTCTTGCCGTTCTTTGTGAATAGATCGCCGCCGCTTTTCTCGAATCGCTTGTAGTTCGCGCCGTACCACTTTTCGATGTCTGGCTGGCTTGCTGGGTCACTCGCCCATGCCCGTAGACGTTTCGCTAGCGCGACCGGGTCTTCAGGCGCGGGCTGAATCGTGCAAAGGCAGTTGGGGTGTGCCGGGCTGAGCGGGCAATCTTTCGCGTCGTAGTAGCCGTGACCGTCGCCTCCGTTCGCGTATGCGTCGCAAATATCCGCTCGCGGGTGCGTGTTGGAAAGAACCCATCGAACACGCTTCACCGCCGGGCTCGCCTTGCACGCCTCTATCGTCGCCTCGCCGTAAGCCGCCGTGAGCTCCGTCCGCGCAAGCCGTAGCGCGTTGTAGTCGAGGTTGATTGGAACCCTCGCCCCCATGCGCTTCATCATGCCGGGGAAATGTGCGCTCGTAACCGCCGCGCCCTTGTTGACATACGTCTCCAAGGCTCGCGCCACCTTCACCGCGTCCTCGCCGACGCCAGCCGTAACGATGTCGCGCATGGTGTCCCGCGTGCTCTTTGTTGTGTTCCAGATGCGGTCGGACAGGTGCAGCCCGTCCTTATACGTCCTCGCGTATGCTGCCGCTACGGCTCGCTGCCGGGCGAACTCGAAAGCGCGTATCATGGGCTCTGTCGCGAATCCTGCCTCGCGCAACACGTCGAGCGTAATGTCCTTCGTGAAGCTGATGCCCTCTGTCGCGCCGGTGCTGATCGCGTTTTCCAGCGCGTCTGTCAGCCCTCGGAATAGCGTCTGTTGGTCGAAGTCGTCGTTTATGGCAACGAGCAACGCCTCCGTGCTCCGTGCGCCGCCCTGCTTGAACTGTGAGAGGATGCGCAAGATCGCGTCGTTATACAGCTTTGTTATCTGCCTGTCCGACTTCGCAAGGGCTCGAAGAAACCTCCGCCGCGCCTCTAGCGCGTATCGCTGGTACGGGCCTGCCGTCGCCTTGATTTCGTCGAGCTCCCTACTCATTTACGCCTTGCCTCCTTCGTCGCCGCTGCCGTTCTTCAATTCGTTGTCGATTTCTGCCGCCTGCCTGTCCTGCGTGTACGCTTCTTCGATGGGCTGATTCATCATGCGGCTTTCCTCGATTTTCTCGCGCTCGCCCGGCTGTCCGTCCTTGCCCTCCCACTCGCTCATGGTGTCGATGTATCGGGAGAGGTAGTCAACCGCGCTCTGCGACGAAATGAGATTGCTGCCGAGCGCCATAGTCAGCGCGTTCGTTATGCTCGCGAGCGTTTGCGCGTCCGCTTGTTCGTCCTTGTCCATGACAGCATCCCAAACGACGTCCGAGGCGAAACTTGTGAACCGCTCGCCGGTCGTCGCCGACAGCATAGCCAATGCCATGCGGGCGAACATCTGCCACGAGCTGGCGACTTGCTCGCGCTTGCGGTCGATGCGCCTGCAAAGAATCGGGGTTTGCTCCTTCGTGCTCGCCTGCGAGCTTGCGATGTGTACGCCAAATGCGAACTCTGGAACTTCGGACGTGTCAACAATGCAATAAAAGATAAACTGAAGGAGCGTAGACGTGTCGCCAATGGCTGACGCGCACTCAACGAATTTCGCGTCCTCATCGTTTCGGAGCAGGAAAAGGTCTTTCCCGTTCATGTCGATAGTCGTCTGCCGTCCGCTCTGCAAATCCTTCATCGCTTGCGGGAAATTGTTCTGCAAGAAGGTCTTGACGTCCGCGAGCTTGAAGGAGATTTTCGGTGTCGAGTGCATCTTGCTGCCGGAAATCGCGTGAATCATGACATCGTTGTACGCCTTGAGAAAAGGCTCGATAGGCTCTAGCTCCGAGTAGCCGTGGAGCTCCGTTTCGTCAGGCTCGTTCTTAAAATGAACAATCGGGATAAACCCCCAAGGATTTGCTTCCTGCGTGCTCTCCACGCCCTCTGGAGCTCTTCCTTCTACGGTCGTCGTGACCTCCGTCTTTGTGATGCGCTGCCGGTAGCTGTACTCCTGAAGATCGCCGTTTTCGTCTACCCACTTGTTCTTCGTGAGAATCGTAACCGCCGTGTACTCATGCGTAACGGGGTCGTATTCGAGCCCGCCGGTCGGGATTTGCTCTGGTGGGACAATCACGCAGCCGAGTCTCGTCTGCGTCCTGTTTTCCGGGTAAAGCGTAGTGTCGGCCGGCAGGTTGACGAGCCGCAGAAAAACCTCTCCGTCAATCAAATTCTTTTGGTGGACGCGCTGCATGGTGGACGTGAGCCCTTCGCAGAACGTGTCGAGCGCGTCTTGCGCCCGTTCGTCCTCGCAGGTGAAAGAAGGTGTTCCCATGAACCCAGCGAGCGTGTTGATGACCGGCTTTGCGAATCCCGCGCCGAGCTTGTAGTTGTCGTCCCTGTTGTAGTACAGGTCGCGTGCTCGCCTGTAGTCTACGTGTCCCTCGATGTTGAGCGAGTACGGTGCGGAATACATATTCCGCACGTTGAAGAACCAGTTGGACATTCGCAACCGGCTCATTTCGCCTTGTGCTCGCCTCGCCCATCGTGAAATGAAATTAGCCATAGAACCTCGCGCCCCCTAAAAGCTGTGCCAATGCTGTGTCTGTGTTGCCACCGTTCGAGAACGCGAGTACGAGCGCGTCCGCCCGGTCTGGGGAACGGTGGATGCGCTTCTTGTACACGCGCTTTTCTTCGAGAATAATCTGGTCACGGCTGTTGAGCAGGTATTTCCGGGTGGAAAGCTGCGCCGCTAGTTCGTCGTCTTGCGGAAGGGAAATGTCTCCGTCAACGAGCCGCTGCTTTAGCCCGCACCATTGCTCCGTCGCCCAATTCGCGTAATGCTCCTTGTCTCGCGGTGCGCCTCCGTTGTGGCAGGCCCGCACGTCGATGTTGAGCCCTTCCTCGGAAATAACCTCGCGTAGCCTGTCTGTCACGCCGCCGCCGACGCCGTCGTCGTCGATGTGGATAGTCGCCGCCGGTTTTGCGTGCTCGCGCATGATGCCCTTCGTAACGGAAAGAATCTTGCCGCAGGTCGTCATGGTGTCCTGCTTCGTGTAGTGGAACAATCCGAGAACCTTTGCGCCGATGCGCGGCACGATGATTGTTTCGTCGTCGCCGAATCGCGCAATATCCGCGCCGACGTCGAGCACGGTGTCGCTGTCGGCCTCCGTCTCTGCGTCCCGCATCATCGCTGCTTCGACAAGTTCGAGCGGAATAAGGCCATCCGGCTCTGCTTTCGGGAACTCGCCGAGTACGCGCACGCGGACGACGTCGCTGTCCTCTCCGTACTGCTTGATGAGCCGTTGACTATATTCATCCGCGACGCGCTCTGCCTCGAAGCATGAAACCTTCTTCGTCCAGTATATTTCCCTGTCCTCGAAGAAAGATCGCTTGAATACGCCGCTATTCTTTGTGGGGTTGCCGCAAAGAATGAGTTTCGCGTCCTTCGTCGTCAACGCGCCCTCGATGGTTTGAAATATGCTGTCGTCGATGCCGCTTGCTTCGTCGCAGATGAATAGCAGATGTTCCTCATGGAAGCCTGCCATGTTTTCTGGCTTGCTCGCCGTGCGGGCGGTCGCGAACCACCTTTCAGGCATCGCCCTCATGGTGATTTTCGTTTTCTGCCACTCGAAAAGGCTGTCTAGCAAAACAGATCGCTTCAGCCACTTCGATATTTCAGGCCAAAGGATATCGAATAACTGCTGCTGCGTCGGGGCCGTGCACGGGATTTTCGGGTATGGCCTCGTGAACAAGAACCAGCAGACGCACCACGCCTCGAAAGCTGTCTTTCCTACGCCGTGCCCAGAACGAATCGAAATGCGGGGCGAGCTTCCAACCGCCCGCAACGCTTCTTCCTGCCACTTGTCGGGGCTCGCCTTTAGGACGTTCGAGACGAATGCGACCGGGTCTTTGATATATCTCCGCATCTGCCGCGCCAATTCTTCAAGATTCTCCATCCGTCTCGCCTCCTTCCCATGCCTTTTCCAAGATCTCCGCGAGCATGTGCGCCGTGTCGGCCTGCTGTCCTTCTTGCGCCCGTCCGCTTTCGCTGCCTCGCGTCTCCTTTTCGAGCTCCACGCCGTATCGCAAGAAGTCCCGAATATCTGCCGGGCGAAGTTCCTCCGGCTCCATGCCCTCTAAGGCTTTGAGGGCTTTTGCCTGAACCGCCGTGCTGATTTTCATGTGCCGTTTGAGCATGGCGACGTGCTCTTTTTGCAGTCGTTCTTGCTCTGCCCGGTCGTTTTCGCGGTCGAACGCTTCAACCCTCGTTTTCCAGTCCCAAGCCTTATACCATCTACGAATGATTGTATAACTTTTTTGTAACTTCCTCGAAACCGAAATAATCGTCCGCCCCGGCCCTGCGTTCTTGAATACCAAGAACGCCTCGTATGCTTTCTCTGATTCCCCCGGCTGCCGTTCCCAGAGGTAGAGTGAATCGGTGCGCTTCATCCTCCTTTCCCCCTCTGCTTTGTCTTGCGGCTCACTTCTTGCCGTTGTACTTGTAGATTACGTCGCCCTTTTCGTCCACGCCGCACGGCTTCAGAATCCCGCCGTACCCTCGCGCCGGTGAGGTCGCGCCCTTGATGTTGTTCCAGTTGTTCCGAAGGAACTCTGCCATCGTCATATCGCATTTGAGTGCGCGGGCTTTGTTGTTTCCCGTGTTGTATTCCTCTGCGCTCGCCCATCTGAAACCGTCGAAGTATTTATAGATCGCCGGTGCTACGTCCGAAAATCTGACCTCGCCCTTCGTCCGCGCGATGATGATTGCCTGTCCGATGTTGCCCTTTTGGCTGACGTTCCATTCGGGCGGCACGCCACAGCAATTACAAGCGTCGTTGCACTCGCGGCAGAAAGCGTCGCTGACGTGGAAGCGGAGGCCGAGCCCGTGCGCGTAGTCTCGCATCTGGTGAATGATCGGGGCTTTGATTCCTCTGTTGAGTCGCTTGTAGCCATTCTGCTTGCTGTGCTTCATGTAGAAAGAGTGGAGGTCGAATCCGCAAACCTTGCTCATGGCTGCGTACCGCGCTTTCAGTTCGTCGTCGGCTCTGCTTTCCATACAGAAAAACTCCGTCGTAACGCTGTCCGCGCCCGCCTCTGCCGCCTTGCGAATGAGCTCTTTCCAGTCGGAAGATACCCCGATGACAAAAGGCCGAAGCCGCAACGTGACGTGAATCCCCTCTCGCGCGAGATTCTTGATGGCCTGCAGCCTCGCTGCCGGGCTGGGCACGCCCCGCTCTATCTTGCGGGCCTTTTCTTCGTCCGCCGTGATGATGGATATTTTGACGTGCCAGTTATGCGTGTGCTTGCGAAATAGGCTCATGTACCTTTCGTCCTGCGTCCACCACGCCGCCTTTGTCGAGAACGAAAGCGGGTAGTCGATGCGGTCGAAGTATTTGAGAAGTTCGAGTGTCACGCCGTAGCGCCGCTCCCACTCGTCAAATTCGTCTGCGAGCCCGCCCCATTGCATAATCTTCCTAGCCTGAATGTACGGGAAGAATTGCTTTTGAACCGCGCTCGCGCTTTCGTCCCGTGCGAACGCTTTCTCGAATAGCTCGATGACCTTTGCGGGGTCAACGCTCCGTATCTCAATCTTGCCGACGTTCTTCTTGCTGTTGTACCCTTTGAGCGTGTGGCTCTTTTGGAAGAACGCGAAGCAGTAGAGGCAGTTGTACGCACACTTGCTGTAGGTGTCGAACGTCATGGGCATAGAACAATCTGGAATCTCCATGCTCCATCGAGGGCTTGGATAGTTTTGCTTGAGCTCTGCCGTCATTGCTTGTCCTTCCTCTCGTACTTCCAGCGGTAGGGAATCGCTCTGCTTTCGTGTGCCATGCGTACCTCGCCCGGCTTTGCCTTGTTCGGCTTGACCGTCCGAGGGTGTAGCTCGCATAACCGCCTCGCGCAGTCCTTGTTCGTGTGGTTATCCTGCCACAGATCGTCGCAGCCGCCCTTCGTGTAATGTTTTGCGTCGCAGGAGAAATTGTTGAGCCGTGGGAACGCGCCGTATCTTTCCATCGCGCTCGCCGTGTACTCGTAATCTTCCTTCACGGGGAAATCCTCTCGAAATCTCTGCCGCGTGACCGTGAGGCCGAGAAGCGTCCCTATGCAAATGCTTTTCGGCACGTAGCTTCGTGACATGAAAAAGCCGTTGCAGACGGGGTAAAGCCCGAATCCTGCTGCCTTGTGCTTTCCTGCGATGGAAAATCCGACGCTGAGCATGGAAAGAAATTCCTGCCGCGTCTCGATGCGCGACAGCTTCTTTCCGCTCGAAAGAAAGCAGATGCCTTTGATGTCGTCGTCCATGAGGACGAGTCGGCTGCCGTAGTGGAGTTGTTCGATGTAGTCCAACATCTGGTTCGCGTTCGCGCTCTTGCTCGCGCCCGGCCGATAGAGGATAATTGCTCGCCCGCCGTACTTCTTGTACGTTTCAAGATCGTCCGCGCATTGTACGCCTAGCAGAATCCTCGCGGGCTCGATGCCGAATCCTTCGAGCATTTCGAGCGTGCTCTGCTCTGCTGCCCGATGGTATGACGGTATGCCAAAAAATATTTTCCGTTCCTCCGTCATGCTTCCTCGCCCTCTCCGAACCTTACGACCGTCGTATGGCTGCTGTCGCTGACGCTATGCTCGATGCCCTCTTTTGCGAGCCAGTCGCGGGCAGCTTGCGCGTCCTGCGTCCGAATCGTGACAAGATAGCTCGCGCCGTATATCCCGATGTCGTCTGTCCAATCATCGTCGGCCTCGCCTGCTTGCCAGTCGTCGTCGATGCCGTCATTGCTTTCGAGAAGGATTGCGACTTCGTCCGCTCCGAATCCCGAAAATTCGAGATCGTCGAGCTCCATGCCTCGCAACAGGTCTTCTAGCTTCTTCGTGTCCCAGTCGCCCCGCGCTTTGTTGAGCGCGAGGTTGAGCATCTTTTCCTGTTGTTCGTCGAGCTCCACGACGGAAACTTTCGCCGTCTTGCGTCCGAGATCGCGCAACACCTGTAGCCGCTGATGGCCGCCGATGACGTTGCCCGTCCGCTTGTTCCAAACAATCGGCTCGACGTCGCCGAACTTTTCGATGCTCGCCTTGAGCTTTTCGTATTCCTCCATGCCCGGCTCTAGCTTGATGCGCGGGTTGTATGGCGCGTCGTTGAGCTTGCCGAGCTCGATGTCCTCTAGCTTCATTCTGCTTGCGCCTCCGTTTCCTCGCCGCCGGTGAGGTCGATGACGATGTTCCGCGTCTCCGTGAACTCGCGCTCGATGCCGTGCGCTTTCAGCCATGCTTGCGCTGCTTCCTCCGTCGGGAACGACAGATAAATCTCGAAAGGCTTGTCAGCGCCATTCTGAGCGTCGTTTTCGTCTTGCGCGTATAAGTTGTCCTGCTCATCGTCAGACGCGCTCACAGACGTACCAGCGGCTTCAGAATCGCCATCGTACATTTCTCCATCCAAGTCGCGCAACAGGTCTTTGTATTCGTCCTCCGAAAAACCGATGCCGAGCACGTCCTCTTTCGGGAGCTCTTTGAGAAGGTCTTTCAGTTTGACGTTGTCCCACTCGCCGTCAATCTTGTTCAATGCGAGGTTGAGCGTCTTTTCCTCTGCCTCGTTCAAATCGACGATGACGGCCTCCGTCTCTGCCGCGCCCCCTGCCGTGAGAATCTTGTACCGCTGATGCCCGCCGACGAGAATGTTCTTGCCGTCGTGAATGTTGACGACAAGCGGCTCGACGAAACCGTAGCTGTCGATGCTCTGCTTGATGGCCTCGTATTGTTCGTCGCCCGGCTTCAAGTCCTTGCGCGGGTTGTAGCTCGCCGGATTTATGTCCGCGAGCTTGAAAATTCGTGTCTCCATTTGGTGTGCTTTCCGTCCTTTCGCGCAAAATAAAAAGGCCGCTCGCAAGCCGCCTTTCCGGGAGATCGCCCGCTGGCCTCCCCCTAATCGTTTCGATGCTACCATTATCGCACGTCTCGCCGCCTCCGTTTCGCGCCGGTCGCCCGTTCCTTTGCCGCTCTTTCGCCGGCGAATCGCCCGCAAGAAGTCCGCTGTTATCCACAGGTTTTTGCCGTGGCTAGTTATCAACCGGCTTTTCCACATCTTCCACAGGAAGCCCGCTTTTCGTACACGTCCCGCCGTTTCTTGCATTTTCTCTGCAAAAATCGCCTTTTCGCCCGCCGCTTTTCGTACAAATTCGTACACGAAAAAAACAGGGAGGCGCGTCCTGCGTCTCCCATGCTCACTTGAAGAATGTGAAATCTAGTTCCTGCTGCTCCACTCGCGCGAAGATCGTGAATGACATTTCCTTCACGGCCCGCCTCGCCTTTTCGCTCGCCCACTTTTCCGTGAGGTAGTGTTCCTCCGACAGCTGCCGCCAGCTCTTGTGTTCGAGATAGTGTCCGCGAATGAGGTCTGCGTCCTCTGTGTCGAGCGCGTCTATCGCCCTGTCCACCTTGCGAATGATGCGCCCGATGTTGTCGATGTTCCTCTCTGCCTCCTTGATTCGCGCCTCCAGCTTTCGATGCCGCTCTGCTGCCGCCTCGACCGAGTTGAGCTCAGGCTGTCCGCCGCCCGGCTGATCGCCGTACTTCGAGATCGGTGCGGCTACATCGTGCTCAATCTCGCGCTTCATGCCCGCGATGTCGTCTTGGAGGTTGGCAATCGTCGCCTTGAACTGGTTGTATCGCTTCAAGTAGATGCGCGTCGTTTGAATGTAGTCGTTGTACTCTTTCAACCGTCTCTCTCCTTTGCTGTCGTCGGGGCTTTAGGCTGCTTCCTGTCCGCCACGGATATTTTTGTGATTATTATAATCTTTGGCAGGACAAAACGCAAAGGAAACGAGACGAATCCTCGTTCCTTTGCGTCCGCTTTTCATGTGAACATCAAAAAGGTATCTCGTCGTCTGGAATCGGGGGAGCGTCGTTGTCGCTGAAATATCCGCCGCCTCCGTTGCTCGCGCCTTGGTTCGCTGGTGCGCCTCCGTCGTCCTTCTTTCCGCAGAACTCGATGTGATTGATGACGGCCTCTGTGACGTAACGTTTCGTCCCGTCTTTTTCGTAGCTCCGTGAGGTCATGTGTCCCTCGACAAGAAGTTCCTTGCCCTTTCCGCAGTAGTTCTTGACAAGCTCTGCGAGTTTGTCCCATGCTACGCAGTCGATGAAATCTGCCGTCGGCTGCTTGCCCTGCGTCTGCTGCTGCGAATCTTTCGGCTTACGCTTGTCGCAGGCGAGCGTGAACCGCGCTACGACTTTCCCGCTCGGTGTATATCTCACATCCGGGTCGCGGGCGAGCCGCCCTTTGCCTATCCACTTGTTCATGTTCCTTGCTCCTTCAAAAATCGTCGGGGTCGTCGATGCTCTGCTTCCTACCGCTTTTGGCTTCATCGACAAATTTCTCGTATTGTGCTCGCGAAATCTCGATGGCTTTTCCGTGAACGTCTAGGGCGGTGAATGTCTCTCGGTCTCTTTGAAGAACGCTGTTCCACCAATCCGCGTCGTAGATCGCTTGGAACGCCCACGCGAGCGCTCTTGACCGTTTTACTCGGAACGCTTTTCTGTCCATCGAAAGAACCTGCCGCCACTTTTTCTGGCCTCGCGTCTTTTGTACAGCGAACTTGTGATATTCCTTGTTCATAATCCAAATCCCCATTCGCGCATGAATTTCACGAGCTTATAGTGGTCGGCCTCGCAGATAACCTGATACGCCCATGCGAGCTGATTCGACCGTTTGACGCGCCGTGCGTTCCTGTTTTCCGCGAGCATACGCCGCCGGTCTTTCTTGAACTCGCTGTACGTGATGGCATTTCGCCTCCACTCTCGAATCATCTTTCGCGTCCTCTCTTTCGTAAACCGTATAGAAAATGTTTTCTTTCGCGTTTTTCTCCGTCACAGGTATAAACTCTCGCGTCAGACGTCCGACGCGCCATGTGGACGAAATCTCGCGCCGCACGGCCTATTATCGGTTTGTCCTTCCTGCGAACAATGCGCAGATGAAAAACCCGACCGGCATTCCAGCCCAGAAACACAAGATGTACGGGCCGTAGTGTTGCGCTGCGTCTGCAATCAGCATCCGTCCTCCACTCTCACAAGGACAAGGGCCTTCGACTTGCTCATGTCGCCGCCGTAATGTGCCTTCGTGCGCTTGCGGTAGGTCGGTGTCAGCATGAACTCAATCGAACTGACGCGGACGTGCTTGTACGCTGCCAGCTCTTCGACCGTGCCCATCGTGAGGAAGTCGTCGCCCTTGTAAATGGCATAGATGCCGCCGTGAACCGGCCGCGTGTTGTCCTTCTTCTTGAAGTGAGTGCCGAGCGTGCTCATGGCTTCGCCTCCCCGATGTCCTCCGACTTCCAGCCCGATTCGACGATTTCCTCTGCCGCGCCTCGCAAGCTGAAAACTCTCTCGCCCGCGTAAACCGTGCACCACGTTTCGCCGGTGTCCTTGTGCTTCGTTTCCTCGATGGCGTCGATGCTCTTTTCGTTGAGGTAGGTCGTCCGCTCGATTTCCGCGCCCTTCGTCGGCTTTTCCTTGATTCTGATAAACGTAACGCCCAAGGCTCATTCCTCCTTTCCGTGCTTCGTCTTGTAGCGAATGCTGTCTACGACTTCCATGATGTCTTGCGCCGCCTCCATCACGGCCTCTGCTTCCTCGCGGCTCTGGTAAAGATTACCAGTTATGTACCGGTCGTAACCTTTCGGGGCTACTGCGTTTCTTGCGAGCCCTCGCACGTAGTTCGTGACCTTAAGGGCGTTGTCCTCTCCGAACGTATCCGTCGCCCATTTCGAGATCGCGTTCGTGACTTTGTTGTTGAGCTCGCGCTTTTCCGCTGCCGTGAGGCCTTTCGGCTGGTACGTGCCTTGCTGCCGCTCGCGTTGCTCCTTCTTCCTGCATTCGGGGCAGGTCTGCCGCTTGCACGTCCTGTTTTGGTTGATGGTGTACGTGAACTCTCGCCCGCAAACATGGCAGACGGAATGAATCTCTGGCATGGCTTATGCCTCCCCTCCGAGCTTGCACTCTGCGAACCGCTTGCCGCCGTCGCGGGTGGCGTTGCTCTTGTTCACGCCGCGCATGAAGAATTGCCGCGCCCCTTCGTCGCAGCCGAGGCAGTCCATGAGGCCGGTGAGGGCGACAATCCCGTCGCAACATTCCTCCATGAGATGTCCCCACTTTTCCATGTCGCCCCGGTCGCGGTCGTATGCGTCGAACGCCTCGCCGACCTCGCCGATTTCCTCCACGACCTTGCACAAATAGTTCGCCGGCGACCACCCCGCGTAAAGCGGGCCGTTGCACGGGTGAGGCAAAATAGGCCGTGCCTTGCGAATCTCTGCGACTTCGTCCTCGAGATCGGCTACCCCTGCCGCGAGCGTCCGCATGATGAGGCCGAGCCCGTGCATCTTGCGGTCGATGTCTGAAATATCGTTCGTCGTCTCCGTCATTTCGCTTCTTCCTTCCTGCGTTTCGCCGCTTCTTCCTTGTGCTTTGCCTGCATCCACTCGCGCAGCTTGTTCACGTGCTCCAAGCATTTCGGGCAAAGGGTGTGTCCCTTGACTGCCGCCGCCTCGCCGCAGCAAGTGCAAATCCCTTTCGCCTTGCGTTCCTGCTTCAGCTTGAAAGCGGATTTCCGCCGCTCGAAGTCCTCTTTTTCTTCCTGCGTCATGCGTCTGCTCATGCGCTCGCCCTCCTTCAGCGATATGCCCTGCCGCTTTTCAGGTCGATGAGGACAATCCTCTCGCCGACAGAAAAGCCGAAAATCTTTGCCACGCCCTTCATGGCACAGATCGCGAACTTCACTCGTTCGAGGTCGTCCGCTTCGATGTGCCGAAGGGCTGCGCTCGCCGTGCTGTCTCGGTAGTGCTCCGTGTTGTAGCGGTCGTCGTCGCCCATTTGCGCCTCACCTCCTTTCGAGCGGAAGTTCCTGCGTCATGTGCGCCTTTGCCATGCGAACGAGCGCAGGGTCTGTCTCCGTGTCTGGGTCGAGCGGGAGCGGGCGGATAAGAATCTCCACGCGGGGATTGGCTCTGTCGATGCCTGCGATTCGCGTCCCGTCGAGGCTTTTCACGAGCCGGTCGTCCGCGAGAATCCACCTCCGGAATTTCTGCCGCTTGCGTCCGCCCGTCGCCCGGTCGGGGACGAGCTTGTATTCGTCGCTGATGATGTCCTGCGTCGCCTGAATGAGCCCGTTCAGGTCGGGGTAGTGCGCCCGCCCTTCGAGGTAGTAGTGCGCCGTGAGCTGTACCGGCCCGTCGAAGTGCGGAAGATCGCCGTCGCGCTCCTCTTTCAGTCTGCACAATTCCGCTCGGAAAATCTTTTCGTACCGACGGTACGCCTTGCTCGGCAGAAGTGTCGCCCGCCGCGCGACCATCACCGCAGAATTTTTCTTCGTTGCTGGCTGGCCTTTGACGACGAATGCGAAACTTTCCTTGTCGATGATGATGCTCAAACCGTCTGCGCCTCCTTTTTCTTGCGCCGGCGAACATTTCGCTTTTCGCGGCACGCCGCGCACATCGTGTTCCCGCGCTGCCGCTCCTCCTTCGTGAGAGGCTCGCCGCAGTTGATGCATTCGCCTCTCGCCTTGCGCTCGCCGTAGAAAATGCTGTTACGCTTGCGCTCGTATTCGAGGCACGCGGGGCAAAGGGATTTCCCCTCTGCCGCCGGTGCGCCACAGTGAACGCATAGCCCTGCTTCCTTGCGCGTGTAGTAGCGCTTCATGTACCTGCCGCGCCGCGCCTTTTCGACAAGCTGATGCCGAACTTCGAGCCCGATTTTCTGTATCGGGAGGAATACGTACTTCATCGTGCGCCCTCCTTCTGCCGCCAGTCTTTCCCGCCGAGGTACACGCGCTTGCACATTCCGTAGATTCTACTGAGGATGCGTTGAGCCTGCGTGTCGTCCGCCTCGCCGCCCTTCGTGTAAACCGTCAGCCGCTCTGCGAGCTCTGCCGTGTCGTAGTTGGTGGTGATGATCGTCTGGAGGCTTTCGTTGTAGCGGTAGTTCACAAGGGTGAAAAGCTGCTCGCCGACCCATTCCGTGATGTGTTCCGCGCCGAGGTCGTCCAGAATGAGGCATGGCGTGTCCCGCGCTGCCTGCATTGTTTCCGCTCGCGTGTTCGTCTTGTAGCTCTGCCTGATGTCCTCAAGAAGATCGGGGACGGAGCTGAAAAGAACCTCCTGCCCGCTATGCGCTTTCTCGTTCGCGATGATGGCTGCGAGCTTCGTCTTTCCCGTGCCTCGCGGCCCGTAGATGAAAAGGCTGATGTCATGCCCTTTGCCCGCCGTCGCAGCCCATTTCGCTGCCGCGACTGCTTTCTGGTTTTCTGCCGTCGGGATGTAGTCGCTCCACCTGTCGCTCGCGTATGCTTTCGGAACTCTCGCGCATTGGAAAAGATTCGCGATGCGCTGCTGCTTGCGCTTGAGCTTTTCCCACTTGCAGAAGGTGATGGACGAGTGGAACGTCCCGTCTTTCGATGGAGTGACGAGCTCGATGACGCCGACGAATGAGCCGGTGTGCTTGCATTTCGTCCCGTCGCACCCACGGCAAAGGTCTTGCGAATCCTCAATCCGCAGAATGTCCTGCCGGTGTTTCTCCGCTTCCTCCGCTTTCAGATTGTACTTCCCACGGAAATTTCTGATGTTCGTCTGCCCATCGCATATCTTCTTTGAGTCGCCGCAGTCCCGGTGTGTCGACGTGATGCGGTCGAGAATCGCCTGTAACTCTGCCTGCATTCCGTGTTCCTCCTTTCGGCTTTTGCGCCTTGAATCCGTTCTTCTTCCAGTTTTCGAGAATGGCCTCAATGTAGCGAACGCTCCGACCGTTGAGCTCTGCCGCCTCTTTGATGGCTGCGACGAGCCAATCCTTTGTGTAGCTGTCGAGAAGGTCTTTGAGCTTGTCCGCCTCTATCTCGCCGTTGATGGGGTGAATGTTGTTTGAGAATAGCGTGATGACCTCTCCGAGATCGTCGTCGTATCCGGTGCCTTCCTCTTGCGCGTGTGTACCACCACCACCACCTATATTTACTTTACTTTCCTTTAGGGGTGTTTTTTCGTCGGAAACCCACGTTTCCGCGTCAGAAACTATAGTTTTTGTTGCGGAAACTGTTTTTTGCTGTCCGTAAGGATATATCCTATTCGCGACGTTTTGAGTTTCTGCGTTGGAAACTAGGGTTTTTTCGTCGGAAACCGTAGTTTCTTCCTTTTTCCGTCGCGGAAACGCATCTACGTCGAATCGGGGGTCTAGCTCGGCTTTTCGCTTCTTTACGGCCATCCGATATCGGCTCTGAATCCCTCGCGACGTCAAGATGTGGTACGCGGTGAAAATGTCCCGGTCGAAAATCTCTGCCTCGAAACAAGTGTCGACAATCCGCGTCAGAAGATCGGCGGAAATTGTCATTCGTTTCGCGTAAACGAATCGCTGCCGCTCCTCGAACTTCGTGTAGTAGCCGTTCTTGTAAATTTCGTCGTACAGGAAGTTGAGAACGCCGTAGGCGATAAAGCCCTCTTTCGCAACGAGGTATTCGACCTTGTCGTCCGTGAGCATATTGACGTCGTGAGGCCAGTAGTCGAGCCCTTCCTTTTGCGGCCTTGCCATTCCATCACCCGCCTCTCTGTCCAGCGCTCATGGTTCATGCCTCCTTTGCGAATGGCAGAACCTTTGCGCCGGTGTCGCCGAGCTCGCCGTCGGCTGCGCTTGCGTCCGTCGTCGGCTCGCCGTCGAAAAGACTTGTCTGCGCTCGCTTGCCGAGGAGGTATGCCCGCGCCTCTGCTTCGAGCTTCCACAAGCGGTCGACTGTGGACGGGCTGAAGTACACACCGATTTCCTTTTCGTCGACCGGGCATTTGCGCATCGGAGTGTTGACGACCGTCTCCGTCCCTGCCATCGGGAGGGCGAGTTTCGCGCTGATGATCGCGCCCATCCTGCCATCCTTGCCGTAGTGGAACTTTACGGCAAAAGGCTTGAGCCGCGCCGCGAGCTCAGGTGCTTCGAGAATCCCTGCGACCGAGCCGCGCAAGTCGTCCATAGCGCGGTAGAAATCCGGGGCGGCTGCCTCTGCGAAAAGCCCTTTGAGATCGTCCTCGCCCTTGTCGGTCGTGTTCGTGCAGTCGATTTCGATTTTGCCCATGCTCTCAATGACCTTGATTTTCTTGATGGTGCAAGATGTCCCCATTGCTTTAGCTCCTTCCTGCGACGTATACCGGCTTGCCGGTCGCCGCCTCGATGACGCGCTCGAATTGAGCGGGGTCTGCGTTGTCCTGCGACAAGTGAATCAGCCAGACTTCCTTCAAGCTGTCAAGATCGTTCGCGTGAAAGAAGTCCACAAGATTCTCTAGCGAGAAATGGCTCTTGATGAGCCGGTCTGCGAGCCCTTTGTCGAGCCGCCCTGCCGCTACGTTTTCTTCGAGAATCTTGTATGAGTGGTTTGCCTCGATGAGAATCTTCGTGAGGCCGGAAAACTTGTAGCGGAGGTAGTAGGTGTCTGTCGCGTAAAGTACGCGGTCGTCCTTGTCCTCCAACAGGAATCCCAACGGCTCTGCTGTGTCGTGCTGAACGTTGAACGCGCTGACCGAGATTTTCCCGACGTGCGCCGTCTCTAAATTCTCGATGACGTGTAGCCGGTGCTCGCTCTGCTTGTCGATGCCGAGCGCGTCTGCCGTCCCTGCTGACATATAAACGTCAACGCCGCGCTTCATGAAATCTCGCGCCGCCTTGGCATGGTCTTGATGTTCGTGCGTGATGAAGATCGCGGACGGGAGCTTGAAATGAACCCTCTGCATGACACGGTGATACGGGAGGCCGCAGTCAAGCATGACCGTGTCCTCCCCATTTCCCACCGTGTAGCAGTTGCCCGAGCTGCCGCTCGCGTATGCTGCTACGTTAAGCATCAGAATCCCGGCCCTTCATCGCCTGCCGGTGCGAGCGTCGGCTGTACCGGCTCTGCCTTTGCCTCTGCTTTCTTGCTCGCCGTCTTGACGGGCGGCTCCGTCGCCGCTTTGAGCTCTGCCTCTGGAATCTTGTGCGCGGGCTGAATCGCGGGCGGCTCTTTCGTCGGCTCGAATACCTCGCTATTCGCATTGACACGAATCTCCTTGCGGACGTCGCTGTTTGCGATGTCCTCTGCCTCATATTCGTCCTGAAGGCCGAGCGTCAATTCCGGGGCGGTCGTGCGAATGAACCACGACGCCGCACGGTAGCGCAACATCTGGTCAGGCATCGTCTGCCACTTGCTGCCGTTCTTGCTGTACCAGCCCTCTTTTTTCGCGATGCCGATGGTGACCTCCGGGCCGGTGAGCACGTCGCCGGTCGCGAGCTCCTTTGCGTAGGCGACGACGCCCTGCGTGTCCGTCCCCTTCTTGCCCGTCTCCTTGTAGTGAATGCTGCCGTACTTGCCGCACGAGTTGAAAAGGGCAATCATCATCTTCGAGCTGAGCGCGGGCGTGCCGTATACGACGTACACATTCTGCAACATCATCAACGGGTCAGCGCCCATGCGGCTCGCCATGTTGAGGACGATTGCGCAGTCGCTTTCGTTGTTGCGGTAGGCCTGCGGAACGAGCGAGCTCTTCGCAAAAACCTTCGTGAGAATCTGGAGCTGATGAATCGCCGCCGCACTGTAGAATCCGGGGCGGATGTCCACGTTCGAGATCGGCTGCGCCGCCTCTGCTTTGACCGTCTGCATTTCGTTTGCCATTTGGTTTTCCTCCTTGTGTCCTGTGTGGTTAATCTTCTATCTCAACGTCGAGGGTGTCATGCGCCCCGTCGGCAATGAGCTTAATAACCTGCGTCCCGATGTCCGGGAGGCTGGTATAGCTTTCGCAGTCGTCGATGATGACTGGCAGCTTGACGCCGTAATACTCCGAAAGCGTGTTGACAATGTCCAGCGCGGCTTTCATGCGGTTGCCCTTGTTGAGCCCGTCGCTGAAAGGAACGCCGTCGATAAGAGGCTCGCAGCACTCTTCGAGTGCGCCGTTGATGCGCTGCGTGAACATCTTCCAGCGAACGTACTTGAAATGGCTGTTGATGCCGTCCTCCGTCGCGCGAACCTTTGCCCGCATAAATTCCTCCGTGAGAAAAAGCTGTCCTTCGAGCTCCGAATAGACGCGCCCGAGCTCTGCTTCGTGCTCCTTCAGTTCTTCGATGCGTGCTTTCGTGCTAGCCGCCTGCTTGATGGCTACGAGCTTTTCGCGCCGCGTGCTGATGTCGAGGTCGAGCTGGCTGATTCCCATCTTGACCTTGATTGCCTCGCCCTCGCCGCTGTCGCGGAGATCAGCGATTTCGGTCTTGATGCGGGCTTTCTCTGCGAGAAGTTCCTTGTATGCCGCGTCGTCCTCTGCTTTCGTCGCGCTCGCCGGTGCTTCGACAATGGCCCGCGCCTCTTTGAGCTTGGAAGAAAGTTCTTCGATGCGTGCTTCCTTTTCGGTCGCCTGCGTGTCGATGGCCTTGACCTTTTCGAGATCGGCTGCGCGTTGCTCCATGATGCGCTTTCCTTTTTCGGAGACCGCCTTGAGCTTTTCCGCCTTGTGGACGTTGAAGTCGTCGGCTGCTTTCTGCCGCGCCTCTGCGAGCTTGTCAGGAGGGAGAGGCTGTCCGCAGTACGGGCAAACCTCGCTGACCGTGTCCGCTTCGAGCTCCTTCTTCTTTTCGACGCCCCATTCGGTGCGAAGATCGGCTGCAATCTTTTCCGATGTCGTGATGGCTGTCTGGAGGCGGTCTTTCTGTTTCTGTCCTTCTTCGAGCTCGCGCCCAATGCGTTCGAGCTCGCTTTCGCAACCGCGAACGACGCGCTCTGCCTCGCCGCGCTTGCGGCTGTCGTCTCCTTCGAGCTCTGCCTTGCGCTTCGTCATTTTGGCCTCGATGCCTGCGAGCTCTTTCTCGCGCTCGGCAACCTCGCCGCCGTTTTCGATGCGCAAAAGCTGTTTCTGCTTTTCGGCTTTCTGTCCTTCGAGATCGGCGATTTCAGCTTCCAGAAGTTCCTTGCCCTCGCCCGGCTTGTCTGGAATCGTGCGCGTCAATTCGTCGATGCGGGCGGGAATGCCTTTCGTTTCCTCGTTCGTCTTTTTCATCTTGCTCTGCAAGACTTTGCGCAAGTCCTCAACCGTGCGCCCGCCTTTGAGAAGTTCTTTGAGCGGGTGGAGCTCTGCGTTCGCCTCGATGATGTCAGCGTCCGTGACCGTCCCGCAAACCATCATGAGAACCTTGCGCCGGTCTTGCCATTTGGTATTGGTGCAGAAGTGGAGAGGCATGGACAGCACGGAGAACGTGTCTCCTTTGACGAGATCGCTCACGCGCCGCTCGTACTCTTTCTTCGACATCGGAACGCCGTCGATGCTGTAGGTCGTCGTGTGTCCCTTGAACTCACTCTCTGCCGCGCCCCGGTGCTTTTCCCATTTCTCTTTGAACTCGCGCTTGAGCGTGACGAAATGGTTTTCGTCGATGCTGAACTCTGCCTCGACCGTGTGCTCGACGCCGCCGTCGCTCGGGGTGCTGCCATCCTCGCCGCGCTTCTTAATCTGCGTGTCGATGGCCTTGCCGTCGAATCCCTTGCCAGTCATGAGCCAAGCGTATGCGTCTGCGATGGTCGTCTTGCCGGTGCCGTTCTTGCCGCGCACGGTGATGTTCTTGCCCTCTGCGTTGACTTCGAGCTTTTCGAGCCCTTTGAAGTGCTGAACAAAAATTCTGTTGAGCCTCATTTTCTTTTCGTCCTTTCTGTGATATACTGTCGTTGAGCTTCATTTAGGTTTTCGGCCTGAATGGTAAGTCCCGCAGCAAGTAGTCCCTTGCTCGCGGGGCTTTTTATTTTGCCCGATTTCCTGCATGAGCGTTACGCCTATGCAGGCTGCTTCGAGCTCCTTGATGAGCCTCGCACACCTGTCGAACGTCGGAACTTCCTCCGTCGTGATGATGTCGTCGTAACAGATCGCTTCGAGCGCGTCCTCAACATCTGCCGCCCGCCGCATGACTACCCGCAAGCGGAGCGCCGTAGAAGATACGCCGGCGATAGGCACGGGCGGGAGAATGAGCTTGCCTGTCTCTAGCTCGCCGCTCAAATAGCGGTAGCCGAGCGCGGGGTCTCCGTATGCCTGAACCATTTCCGCGACCGTTTCGTCTGGAACGTCCCGCCCGCTTTCGTAGTACGCGAGCGTCCGAGGCGAGATGCCAAGAACCTCTGCCGCGTACTCGCGGCTCATTCCTGCAAGCTGCCGTGCTCTGAAAAGCGTTTCCGCGAATCTTTCGTGCATTTCGTGTCCCTCCTTTCGGTGCGATAATGACCTTGATGGAACTCTCTGTCCATGCGTTCCTTGCGCTCGCCGCAAGTCCTGTCGTCTCTGCATACGGGAACGAGCTTGCCTTTGAAATACAGCTTGTGGAAGTCCTCCCACGGCTCGAACGTCCGCCCGCAGATGAAGCAGTACGGATGCTGCGTGCGCTCGCCGTTCATTTGTCGTCCGCTTCCTTCTTGATGAAGTAGTTGATGCGGAGCTTGTCGCCCGGCTGAATCTGGCAGTGTGTGTCCTGCAACCACGGGTTGAGCTCGATGATGCCCTGCTGGAACTCCAAGATGTAGCGCCGCCCGCCGGTGTTTTTCTGGAGGAACGTCTCGCTGATGTCCCAGAAGGTGTCGCCCGGCTTGACCGTGTAGGTGTCCTCAATGAGAACTTGGTCGCCGTCGTAGTAGCCGCCGAACAAGATCGCCGCGCCTGCGAGCGCCGCAATGGAGATGCCCTTCTTGATGTGCGACCTGATGCTCGCGTCCGAGCGGGCGATGCGAATCTGCCTCGCCTCAATGCGACGTTGAAATTCTGTCATGTTGTGCCGCCTCCTTCGTGCTGTAGCAGCGCATGAGCTCGCGGGCGAGCGTCGTGTTGAAACGCTCTTTCACGCTGTCGCTGAAATTCCGTAAGCGCACCCGCGCCGTGCAGCCGTTGTGCTTGACGATGATGATGCCGTTTTCGTTCATGTGTTCGGCCTCCTTTCTGACCGTTTACGTTGCTTTTCAACGCCTCGCAGGCAGAAAAAATCAGCCCTGAATGACAATTTTCATGCCGAGCTCCTTAAAAATCTTCCTCGCCTCTGGAAGCGTGAAGGAATCGTTGCTCAGCTTGCGGTAGAAGGTTTTCGGCGGGATGCCTACCTTTTCGGCAACCTCGCGATACTTCATACCTCTACCTGCAATCTCGCCTTTGATTGTGAGCTCCATGCGCTCGCCTCCTCTCGCTTGTCATACAAATATCTCTTTCGGTTGATTTTCAACCCTGTCTGAATTATAGCGCGAACGGAACGTAAAGTAAAGAGAAATTTTCCCTATTTTGAGAAAAAATCCTTTTATATTGGAACTTTTCCCTTGTATATGGTATGCTTGACGGGAGGTGTCGTGATGAAAGAAGAAAAGCCAAAAACGCCGTTCCAAAAGAACCTCGCCCGCCTTTTCGTCGAACGCAAGCAGTCTACGCTCGCCTCTCGCGGAAAGGCTTGCACGCGAGAAGAATTTGCCGCGCTTATCGGTGCTACGCTAGGCTCTTTCCGTAGCTGGATGAACGGAGGCGGTGAGCCGTCTCTTTCTGCGCTCCAGAAGATTGCTGCCGCCTGCGACGTCTCCGTCGATTGGCTGATTGGCAACTCGCCTGAGCGCAAGCCGGTGTCCCTTGTCGCGTCGAAAGGCGGGCTGATGGAGAAGATCGCCGCCGCTGATTCCGAAACGCTCGCGCAAATGGAACAATTCTTCGACTACTTGCAGTTCGTAAAGAGGCGGGGCGAGCCCGCGTCAAATGACAAGTGAGGCCGTTCCTCTCGCCTGCCGTCCGCGATTGGCTGTCGTGGCACGGATTTCCTCTGCCGCCGTATGTCTGAAAGGAGAAATGCTGAAATGAAATATGCTGTCCTCGCCGCGAATTTCGATTCCTTCCTCGCGCTCGCTGACTTTGCTGGACCGGGGAACTATGACCCGTTCGATGCTCCGACCGAAGCTGTCGAGGCCGTCGTCTCGAAAAAGTGCGATGCCCTTCTGCTTGACACGCCAGCCAGCCTGTCTAGCTCGCCGCAGGAGCTCGCCGCCGCGATTGCCTATGTCGTCGCCTATGGAGGCTCTGTCGTGACGCCTGACGGAACGCTGGGAGGCTCTGCCTCTTGAACGCCGCAATCTACGCCCGCGTTTCCACGGATTGGCAAGCGGAACATGGCTACTCTATCGAAACGCAACTGGAAGCGTGCCGTGCAAAGGCTCGCGAGATTGGGGCGGCCGTGATAAAGGAGTACGTTGACGATGGATATTCCGGGGGCTTTCTCGAACGTCCCGCGCTTGATGCCCTCCGTGATGCTCTGCCTGCCGGTCTGTACGATGTCGTAATTTTCCATGACCCGGACAGAATGGCTCGCAAGCTGATTCACCAGTTGATACTCACGGAGGAAATTGAAAAGGCCGGTGCCTCGCCTGTGTTCGTCCTCGAACGCTTCGAGAAGTCGCCAGAAGGCCAAATGAACTACCAAATGAAAGGTGTCTTCGCCGAGTACGAGCGTGCGAAAATCCGTGAGCGTACCATGCGGGGCAAGCGGGCGAAACTTCGTGCTGGAAAAGCGATAACTGATTCCCACATCTACGGGTACGACTTCGACCGTTCGACTTCTTCCTACGTCGTGAATCCTGCCGAGGCCGAGATCGTGCGCCGCGTCTATCGCTGGTACGTCGAGGAACGTGTCGGGGGCTGTGAGGTTATCGCAGATCGTCTGAACGCTGAAGGTGTGCCGGGGCCGTCTGGGAAAATATGGCGTCCTACCTCTGTCCGCAATATGCTCCATCGCCCGCACTACACGGGGAAATATTTCGCGAATACGACGTACCACAAAAAGACGGGGCCGCACTCCGAAAAGAGGCTGCCCCGCCCGCGTGACGAGTGGATTGAAATGTCTTGCCCGCAGATAATTCCGCCCGCGCTACATGAGGCCGCGCTCGCGATAAAAGACGGGAACCGGCATTACAAGGTCTGGAAGCCTGCCGACACGCCCGCCCTGCTGCAAGGGCTCGCGTATTGCGCCGTCTGCCGTCACCGCATCCGAATATCCGGGGGCGGTAAGCGCGGTATCCGCTGGTATTCCTGCCGCTCGAATGAGGATAAGACAATTCCGAGCTGCATGACGCGCACGATGGACGTCTCCGTCCTTGACGAGCTTTTCTGGGAAACGCTTGTCGAGCTCTGCAAGAATCCTGCCGCGCTCGCGTCCTACATCGAGGCTCACTCTGCCTCGCCTGCTGCGTCTCCGTCCGAGAGGCCGGCGAAGATCGCCGCCCGCCTGAAGAAAATTCATGAGGAAAAGTCTGCTGTCATGTCGTGGTTTTCGTCGTCTCTCATCGACCAGTCCGAAGCGACGGAACGCCTCGCCTCTCTGAAAGCAGAAGAAAGTCGCCTGCAGTCCGAGCTCGCGTCGCTCGAATCCTCTGCCTGCGAACGTCCCGAACGGATAGAACCGGCTGACATATCTTCCGCCGTGCTCGCTTGCCCGTCTGACATCGCCGCCCGTCGTCGTGTCGTGCTCGCCGTGGTGGAGCGCGTCTACCTCGCCCGCCGTGACCACAACTACGGGCATAAATATCTCTGCGACTTCGAGATCGTCTTTAAGTGACGACAAAAAAGAAAAAGCCCTGCAAGGAATCAACCTCGCGGGGCTTTCTTGTGCTCTAGGTCTGCAACCGCTGTCCAAAGGCTGCATGGCTAGAGTATTTGTCATGTGCGCTTGTTCCATGCCTCTGCTGCCGCCTGCGTCTCGCGGTCGGGGTCGTCTCCGTCTCCGACGTTGACTTTCGGCCCGCGTGCGAAACATTGTTTGCACCTGATGTAGACGCTATGGCCGGTCTTGCTGTTGCTGAGTTGCGCTTTCGTGATTTTGAGCATCGTGCCGCCGCAGAACGGGCACGGTTTGAGCTCCGTCTTTTCGTCGTTCACTTGTGCTCGCCTCCGTCGTTCATTTCGAGAATCGCAACGGCATCCGCGCACCGCTTCGTGTCCTTGCGGACGAGTGCCATGAACCGGCGAATGAGCTGCCATTCGTCGTCGTAGGCGCGAATCTGGTGAATCCCTCGCGCCTTGCTGTCCTCTGGATTGATGCGCGGCCTGCCCGCGCCCGCCTTTGCGAAATGACCGTTGTTGCGTCTGCCGTCTTGCGGTGTGCCTGCCTTTCCCATTGCTTATCTGCCTCCGAGCTTCAATTTGGTGCTTTACGCCGAATTATATCACGTCGAAAGGCCAGATTGCAATAGCTCCGTCGCCGTCCTCCTTGCGGTAGTGGTGGTACGGGAGATCGCCGTTGAAATGGAGCTTGCCGTCGAGCCCGCGTGCGAACGTGAGGAACGTCGGGACGACCCCGCCCGCCTCCGTCGTGATGTGGTTGAACGGCTCGCCCATCTGCAAGTACCCTTTCCCGAACGCTGCCGGTGGCAGGCAGTTCAGGAAGTAGTCGTAAGTCTCGCCGTCAACGATGTCGCCGGGCTTTGCGTAGTCGGTGTAGCTGCTTTTGCCCGTTTCGTCTGCGAACTTGTGCCAGCCCTTGAACGGGCGGTAGTTGCTCATCGTGTTCATGATGTCCTGCCTCCTTGTCAGTCGTCGAACGCTTCGAGATCGTCGAGCTCTTTCTTGACGCGCTCTGCCGCGTACATCGCGTTCGCCGTCGCCTGCCGAACCCATGCGCCTCGTGCCGGGCTCCACTTGAACGCGGCCCGCTTCAGAATGTTGCGGACGGTCGGCTCTGGTTTGCCGTCGAACACGAACTGCACGCGCCCTTCTTCGACCTTGTAGGTGTAGCTGTCGTGTTCTTCTTCCTCGCCCTCATGCTCTGCCGAGCGGGCGAGCGCCTTGATGCGTGCCTCCATGCGCTTGATATTCGCGTTATTGTTGCGGAGCTCGTAGTCGGGGAATCCAAGACGGCCGCAGAAGTCGGGAGTACGCAGCTTCGAGATCGCCTCCGGGTTGAATCCGAGCTCTGCGAGTTTTGCGTCGCCTTTCGCCGTGTCCTTCAAACGGATTGCCTTATTCGCGGCTTTCATAAGTTCCTGCCGCTCTTTCGCCGCCGTGAGTTTCACTTCGAGCTTCGAGCTCGCGTCCGGGTCGTATGCGCTGATGCCGCCCTTGCCGACGCCCTCTGCCTTTTCGCGGTAGTAGTCGGCCTTGTTGTGGAGGCGCACCGCGTTGTCCATCTTTGCCGTCATGCGGTTGCGGTAGGCGCGGTCGCCGCGCTCCGAGTGATGGCCGACGAGGATAGGCTGCCCGAAGGGGATTGCCTCGCCCATCTTGTGCGCTTCCTGCCACATCGCCGTACCGGCTGCGTCTGCCTCCTCTGCCTTGCGCTCGTAGTAGGCGCGTCGCGCTTCGAGCTTTTCTTCGTATGCGTTCATGGTACATCGTCCTTTCTTGTGTGAACGCCGTGAGCTTCATTTGGCCTGTCTCGTCAGTACCGGTAGGCCGTCCCCGGTAGAAGCGGGCTCGCGTTCCTCCGTGCGCGTCGCCCGCGTTTCGACTGCTTATGCTCCGAGCTCCTTTTCTTCTTCCAGCAGACGTTCCTCGACGTCCGCTTTCGCGTAGTTGAGAATGGCGAGCGCGTCGTCCTTTTCGATTGCGCCCGTCCGCATCCCGAAGTCTGCGAGCGCCCAGAACCTGCCGAAGTATTGCCAGATTGCCTCGCTCGCGGTCGTCTTGAGCTCCGTGTAGTAATCCCGTGCCGCCTCGTTCATGAGGTCGATGAGCTTGTCTTTTTCGCTGAGCTTCATTTGGTGTCCCTCCTTAATCCTTTGCCTCTCCGAGCGTTTCCGTGTACTTGAGCCCTGCCTCCTGAATTGCTTCAAGCATCGCCGCCGCGTGACGGATTTCAGAGGAAATCCAGTGAAGCTTGCGGAAATTCGTCTCGCGGCTCACATCCTTCGTGACGCTGACCGTGACAATGACGTCGCTGACGAGCTTGTGTTCGTACCAGTTGCTTTCCTCTGCGTTAACCTTCGGAATAGCGGTGAATGCGACGTACTCGCCGACCGGCTCTGTGATGAGGAAATTCCCCTCTCTCGTTCCGAAGCCGTGAATCTCTGCGAGGTCTTTGATGATTGCGTTGACTTCCTGCTTGTTCATGGTATGTTCCTCCTTCACTCTGCGTCGTTGCCCTTGATGATGTTGAACGAATCGAGGACTTCGAGCATGACGTCTTCTTTCGTTTCGAGCTCTGCGATTTTCGCGAGCTGGCAGCCGTAGGAGCCCGCACTCGTATGGCGACCTTCCTCTGCTTTCTTGAGCTCGTACTGGAGTGTGTCGATGAGGTCTTTGAGCTCGTCGATTTTGCGCTCGCGTGCTTCATTGAGTTTCCTCTGCGTTCTGCGAATTGCGATGTCGATTTCTTTCATTTTCGGTCGTCCTTTCTGCTTTCCTCTAGGCTGTTGTCCTGTCCCTTAACTTGATTACATTATAGCGCGTATTCAATATTTTGTAAAGCCCTAAATTGAAAAAATATGAGAAAAATCCAAGAAATTTTTCAAATACGCAAATTACGCATAAAAAGAAAGCCACAGGGGAATCGTCCCCCGTGGCTCTGCCTTAGAATAATAGAACGAGCACCAGCCCGCCGGCGATAACCTCCCAAGCGGTTTTCTGCGTCCGCAACCGTTCTTCAGTCCTCGCGTGCTCTTTCTCTAACGTCTCGAATGATGCTCTCGCACTCTCCAATTCGCTCTGCGCTGTCGCGAGCGAGCTCTGCGCTTCCTGCGTCTGCCTGTCGAGCGTCTGCAACCGCGCCTGCAAGATCGCTACTTGTTTCTGTGATTCGCTCAACGTCTGCCTGAGCTCGCTGATTTGATTCGTCAATTCGTCCGACTTCCTGCCTGCCTGCGTCAACGCTTTCTCTGATTTCGTCAACGCTTCCTGCAGCTTGTCGTTGTTCGTCTTGAGCTGCGTCAAGTTCGTTTCGAGTGTCGTCAGCTCGCTTTCCGTCAGAACGTATTGCCCGGAACAAAAACCAGCCGATGGCAAAAGAAATAACCACGCCGAGACAATGAACAAGAATATCCTGCACTTCATGTCGCCACCTTCCTTCGTGTGTTCGCGTGTTGTCCTCTGGGTAGAAAAATGGGCGGGCGGACGAGAAAACAATCCTCGTACCGCTCGCCCTCGCCTCCTTCTTGCGCGTAAATTAGGCAGTTGGCTCTTCCTGCGTCTGCATGTCGGCCTCTGCCGCCTCGCTCGCGGCCTCTGCCTCCGTCGCCTTTGCAATCTTGTCGAGAACCTTGTCGAGCACGTAGCACGCGAGGCTCAAAACGCCCGGCAGGAAATATTCGTCGCGGAAGTAGCACCAGCCAGCCTTGCCGGTCGCGCTGTCCTTGATGCCCTTGCCGAGCCCGTCTGCGTATGCCTTGACTTTCGGCATGACCTCCGTCTGCAAGAAGGAGATCGCCTCTTTCTTCGTCTCCGTCGTGATGACGGCATTGATGCTTTTGAGTGCTTCGTCTTTGATTTCTTCAAGTTCCATGATTGGTGTGCCTCCTTACGATTGCGCGTAAATCTTGCGATAGATGCGCTCGATTTCCTCTGCGATGTCAATCCCCGCCGCGCGAGCCGTCGCTTCGAGGCTGGCTGCCGCCTCCATGACGGCTATCCGCTGCAGGTTATTCACTCTCGCCGCGCTCCTTCCTCCACTCGTTACGATACCAGTTGGCTTTGCCGCGCAAAACGTCGCCGCCCCGGCTGCCGTCTGTCGCGTATGGATTGAACGCCGGGCTTTCGTCTGTCCCGAGGTATTCCAAGTCCCAACGTTCGCACGTCGATTTCGGCCCGTATGCGGGGTGCGTTTCGAGGCCGTCCTCGTTATCTGCCGCCTCGCCGTGCGTCATGACGTGCTCCTTGTCGATGGTAAGCCAAAGGCCGTCACAGATCGCCGCGACTGCCTGCGACATGGCCTCGATTTGTGCCTCCGTCGGGGGCTCGCTCCCGAGGCTCTGCGAATCTCCATCCGCGCAACAGTTGAGCGTGATGCCAACCGAGCCGCTGTTGCGCCGCCAAGTATGGCCGAGAACGTCTGCGAGGCTGCCGTTGAGGAAAATGCCCCCGTCCTTGTCGATACTGACATGATAGTCATCGAAGAACGTTTTGTAGTGTCCTGCCGTCCAATGCAAGTAAACTTTTGGCTCGCGGTCGTATGCCTCTGCCTGATTCCAGATGCTTTCCCGCGCCGCCTCTGCCTCGCCTTTGAGCTCGTCGATGCTGACTTGCCAAAGGTCGTCTTTGCTGATTGCGCTCATTACGCCGTCACTCCTTCCTTCTTCGAGCTCGCCGTCGGCGATGGTTCAGCCGGCCTCGCCGCCGTGCTCCCCTCCGTTCGCCTCTCTGTAATCGTGCGTCCGAGATACCCGATGAGGCCGCTCGCGATGTTTCCTGCGAGCTCTGTCTGCCCAAGGAAGATCGCCGCGAGAAGTGCCACGCTTACAAGCGTCCCGACGACAAGGTCTGTCGTGAGAATCTTACCCATGAAAAGCACCTTCTTCCAGCCGGTCTAGCCGGTGCGTATTGCTTTTCCCTCTCTGCTCTATCTCGATGATTTTGAGCTCGACTGCCTGCCGCCGCTCGCGTTCCTCTTTGAGCTCGCGCCCTAGGTCGTCAACGGTTTTCTGCAATCCGTTGATGGCGGTCGTGAGGGGAGAAATAGCAATCTTGAAAATAACCCCTGCCACAAAACCAACTACGACCGTGGCTGAGGCCGTCGTCGATATTAAATCCGTCAATCTGCCGAGCCTCCCCTCTGCTGCCGTCGTTCCTTCGCCCTGCTTATTCGCCGTGCTCTTTGAGGTATTCGGCGACGTCGTCCTTGTACGTCGCCGGAACGTCGTCGATGGTTTTCTTGCCGGTGATGATCGTGAAGTAATAGAGGCGCACGAGTGCGTCGTAAAAGCTGTTGCCGCCCTTGTAGTTTTTGTAAGCCATGATTGGTGTTCCTCCTTCTTCTTAGTTCGAGGCCTTGCTTGCCGCGAGCTCTGCTACCTGTTTGGAAAGCGCGATGAACTGATTCGCGAGATCGGAAACGGCTGCCGCAGCCTCCGTCGTGACGAGGCTGTTGTCTGCTGCAGCCGCTTTCATCGTGCTCGCTTCCTTCTTTGCCCGCTTATGCGGTGCGTTGGAATTGTTGATGGTGAACATGATGCCGTGTCCTCCTTCCTGTCATTCGTTGAAAATGCAAGCGATAGATTCCAGATAGTTCGAGCGGGCCGCCCAAGAGTACGTGACCTTGACTGCCTCGCCTGCCGGGGCCGTGACCGTGAGAACGTCTGTTGAATCCTTGTATTTCCACGTCGCTTTGGACGGGCTGACCGTGATTGTTTCCTCTTTCGCATGGTGCGCCAGCTTGTAGCTCTGCGCCTCGCCCGTGCCGGTGCCGAGCGCGACGTCTTTCTCCGTGCCGGTTTTCTGCGTGAGGCTGACGCGGACGGTGCCGACCGAGCCTTTCGGGTCGTCGTCCTTCGTCGCGATGTAGTCGAACTGGTCATCGACGAGCGTGTTGTCGTCTTTGTCTGGGTATACGGTGTCATGCGTCATGTCGACGAATGTCTCTTTACTCCAGTTGTAGATGTAGTCCGCTGTGACCGCGACGCCGCTGTCCGCCGTGTACGTCACCTGTCCGTCCGTTGGTGAGAAACTATAGGAGCTCGCTGCCTGTGCCTCGCCGTCGAAGTACAGGACGAAACCGTGAGAGGCGATGCCCGTCGTGTTCTTCAGCGTGACCGTCTGCGTCGCGCCCGTGCCGGTGCCGAGTACCTCGCCTTTGACCGTCGTAGGCGATTCGCGCAAGGCGATTTGAGCGGTGATTTCGGTGTCGTCGACGAGCGGGTGCTTCACCATCAGATGTGCGCGGGAGATCGGGTTGATGAAATTGTACGTCTTGGTGACGCAAACACCCGTCCCCTCGCTGAAAACCGCGACGCCGTCGGTGCGGTGGTTGATGCTGACGGAATCAATCTTCGCAACGCTCGTTCCAATCGTCGGGGCCGTGAGAACCGCGCGGAACTTGATTGCCGTTGCTTTCGTCGCTGGGCTGGTAACGTAGGTCGTGTACTCTGCGTAGTCGCCCCATCCCGAACCGTCGTTGATGGAAGCGAGCACCTGAACCGTGCCGCCGCTTTCCTCCGTCTTGTTCACGTCGATAGAAAGAATCTCGCATGGCTTGCCAGAATCCGTGAGGTTAATTGCGTTGCTGTCAACGGTCTTTGTCGTGACCGTCGCGCCCGTCTCGCCGGCGAACGTGATGCTTGTGAGGCTAGGTGCTTCCTCTGCGTCTGCGTCCATTTCCATGCCGGCAGCGATGTTGACCGTCTTGCCCGCAAAGGCCGCGAGCGCGGTACTTGTGAGCGCCGTCACCTCTGCCGTCGTGTTGCCCTCGCTGACTACGCTTTCTGCCGTAAGGCTCTGCGTCGCAACGTCCTTCCATGTCGAGCTTGACGTGTCGTATTTCTGCCAGTTGCCGTCGTCGGCCTTGAAAACGTAGGTGAGCTTCGTGTTCGTCGGCTCGCTCGCGACGATTGCGATGCTTGAAACCGTGCTGAAATTCGAGAGGT
>Ga0256406_1000967_pt1 | contig 48438 bp, 41 predicted proteins | sample RumenRJG_03DNA_FD_185986 | JGI IMG/M metagenome (GOLD analysis project Ga0256406, IMG submission 185986) | Bovine rumen microbial communities from Lethbridge, Alberta, Canada - RJG_03 | ecosystem: Host-associated > Mammals > Digestive system > Stomach > Rumen | place: Canada: Alberta | collected... | reverse complement strand
TCACGCGTGCGAGTGAGGTATCCTTGACCAGTGTGATGATCTCATTGGAGATCGGCGGAATGATGTTCTTGATAACCTGCAGAAAAACAATCTTCCGGAAGATCTGGCTGTTTGTCATGCCGAGCACTTTTCCGGCTTCCCTCTGTCCCACAGGAACAGACTGGATGCCGCCCCGGTAGATGACGGCAAAATAGCATGCGTAGTTAATGACAAAAGCAATCAGCGCAGCCAGAAAACGTGTTCCGTTCGTAAAGCCGATCTTCTGATTGGATATGATGCCCGGTCCGTAATAGATGACAAGGAGCTGCAGCAGGAGCGGCGTTCCCCGGATCACCCAGATGATCGCATTGATGACCGTCGACAGGATTTTTACACGGCTCATTGAGCCGAAACAGATCAGCAGGCCCAGCGGCAGCGCAAAAAGCAGCGTCAGCGCAAAAAGCTCCAGCGTCTTTCCAAATCCCTGCAGCAGGGTGATGGTAACCTCTCCAAACATTTCCACGACCTCATGTATTCTGTATCAGACCGATATCCTGCCCGTATCTGGCAGCTGCGGACTGCTGAAAACCGGGCAGCCGGCCTGATACATGATGTATTGGTACCGGATAACCCGGCACAGTTGATTACTGCTTGATCAGCGCGTCCTGTACGCCGTATTTCTCAGCGAGTTCCTGAATGGAACCGTCCTTATAGAATTTCGTCATTTCCTCATTGATATAGTCCGTGAGATCAGATCCCAGACGGCATCCGATACCATATTCCTCATCGCTGAGTTCCAGGGATGTCGTAAGATCAGGATAGGATGTTCCCTCTCCGACCATGGCACCTGCCATCAGAAGATCGATGATCGCAGCATCTGAAGTTCCGGCCTCTACCTCCATCAGCGCATCTGCCTGTGAAGACATCGCCGTACTTGTCAGACCGTTGTCCTTCGCAGCCTGCTCGCCTGCAGAACCGGACTCTACAGCAAAGTTCAGGTCTTTCATGCTGTCAACATCCTTATACTGATCGACCTTGTCAGAAGGCAGGATCACCGTCTGGGCATTGCGCAGATAAGGATCTGTGCAGTTCATGGATCCCGTAACCTCATCTGTCAGGGTCATGCCGTTCCAGACTACATCAATGCTCTTGTTGTTGAGCTCCAGAATCTTGTTATCCCAGTCAATCTCAACAAATTCACAGTCAACACCGAGGTCTTCAGCTACCTTCTTTGCCAGATCCGCATCAAAACCGATCCACTCATCGGATCCGTCTTCCTTATAATCCATCGGTGCAAAATCCGTGATGCCGACGGTAAGAGTTCCCTTGTCCTTGATATACTGTACATCGCTGTCCCCGGAAGCAGATGTGCTGCCGGCTGCAGCGGATGCTGAAACCGCCGCCCCGTCAGCTGAAGATGCCGCTGCACTGTCTGACGATGATGCCGCTGCGCTGCCTGCCGATGATGCTGCTGCGCTGTCGGCCGATGATGCAGCCGATGTGCTGCCGCATCCCGCCATGCCGATCACCATTGCCGCTGCCAGAAGACAACTGATCATTTTCTTATTCTTCATAATTTCTTCCTCCTTACGTGCGGCCTGCTTTTCTGATGCAGGCGTCTGCTTTAGTGAGTTCACACTTTACCAAGCTAAAACACGCGAATTATAGTATCATACTCTACCTTCTGACGCAAGAAGGAACCATACTCTTTTCCGGTGGAAACTTTACGCTGGCCCTGTAATCTTCGTTTACTTATCGTAGAGCCGTACAACCCGCGGCGAGATATTGCAGAGCATTTCATAATTAAAGCGCGACGATGCGTCGGCAATCTCCTCCACCGGAATAAATTTATCTCCGTCATGTCCCACGAGTGTCACGACGTCTTCCACCTTCACATCCGGTATATCCGTCACGTCGACCATCATCTGATCCATGCAGATTCTCCCGAGGATCGGCGCATACTGCCCGCGGATCAGCACTCTTCCCTTTCCGGAGAGTGCACGCGGATATCCATCCGCATAGCCGACGGAGACCGTCGCGATCTTCGTCTCCGGACGGCTTGTCACATAGGTTGCGCCATAGCCGACACCGACACCCGGGCCTACATTTTTCACATGGATCACATGCGCCCGCCACTGCAGCGCCGGAATCAGATCGAGGTTCTGCTTCTGTACGTCCTCTGACGGATAGCAGCCGTAATTGGTGATTCCCAGACGGACCATATCAAATCTGTGCGGTTCGTCCGCCCCGAATTCCTCTACGGCGGCGCTGTTGCTCACATGCCTGATCGGGATTTTCACGCCCCGCTCCTTCAGCATCGCAAGCATGTGGTCATATCGCGCAAACTGACCCTGCACGTAGGTCTTGTCCTGCTGGTCACAGCAGGAGAGATGGGTAAACATGCCTTCCAGTTCGATATTGGGAAGCGCCGCGATTTCCGCGATCGTATCCGCATCCTCTTCCGTCACCTGAAAGCCGATTCTCGTCATACCCGTATCCAGGGCGATGTGATATTTTGCCTTTTTCCCGAGTCTCCCGGCCGCACGGTCCAGTGCCATGGCATCTTCCTTATGAAAAATACTCGGCCGGATATCGGCGCGGATCATGTCGTCAAATTCCAGCGGAGAAATATAGCCGAGACAGAGAACCGGTCTGCGGATTCCCGCTTCATACAGCTCCAGACCCTCAGCCAGTGTAGCCACGGCAAAAAAATCAACGCGGCTCTCCAGATCCTCTGCCACCCGCACAGCCCCGTGTCCGTAGGCGTTGGCCTTGACCACGGCGAGGATCTTCGTCCCCGGCAGTGTTCTCCTGCGCGATTCTTCTATATTATGTTCAATAGCTTTCAGAGATATTTCTGCATACGTGCGATAATATTTCTCCATTATGATTTTGTGTGATTATTCCGAAAGGATATGATCACATCTCCCTCCATTGATTTTTTCTGTACTCACAGACTATCTCAGGCGTCTTCTCCTTCTTCCGCCCGTCGTCAGGAACTGAACGACCAGTCCCGCCAGGACAAAAATAAGGAAGCAGAAAACGCGGGATGCCTCCGTGGCTGCCACATCAATTCCCATGACGGTCATGGCGTTGACAGCGGTGCTGGCCCCGCCCGCAGCAGTGGCGATAATGATCGTCGGACGTTCAAAACGAACCGAGAGCATGCCGACGGCCACAAAAGCGGCCACGCACACAATAATGGAAATGACGCTCCACATCTCTGTCTCCGGAAAAGGAAGATCCGAGACAAATGCCGCGCCGAAGGCGCCGCAGTAGACGAATACCGCAACCAGATAGATTTTCCACGCCGCCCATCCGAAAACGGAACCTATGACAAGACCGACAAGGATTTTCACCCACATTGCGGCGTTCTGAGCGACTCCCGTTGTCAGTGCAATGCCACAGGCAAAGCCGATCAGAAAGGCGCCGGCAGAGATCCATCCGCGCAGCATCCTGTAGCCTGCGAAGATCTGAAAGAGCGCCAGTACAAAACTCACCGCAGCTATGAAAATCCGGATTTCACCGGCGATATTGTTAAAAAAAGTAGTGATCAATAGGTGGTCTCCCGGGAACAGGTGCAGATCCTGTCCTGTGCTGATTTTCTGTTAATACTGTCGCTCATATTACACCAACAGGCGGCATTTTTCCAGTCGTGTTACTGTTCACTCTTTGCCAGCCACTGTCACACATGGAGACTTCCAGCCTCGACACGCTCTCGCTTGTCCTCGGCTTGGGAGTCTCCATGTGTTCCGTGGCTCTGGCGTACGTCTGAACTGTAACCCAGCTGTGCGGACAGCGAAGAAATAATTTGCAATTCAGAGGGGAATAGTGTATAGTATATTGTCGACGGCAAAAATAAAGCACGTCATGATGCAGATGCCGGTAATGCAGGTGTAGTTCAATGGTAGAACACCAGCCTTCCAAGCTGGATACGTGGGTTCGATTCCCATCACCTGCTCTTATATATGCGCGAGTGGCTCAGGGGTGGAGTACGACCTTGCCAAGGTCGGGGTCGCGGGTTCGAATCCCGTCTCGCGCTCGTCAGAAGGCCGCAGATATGCGGCCTTTTTTGTGCGCTTATTTTCAATTTTTGCAGACAAAACGGCCGGTCCTCAGGTGTATGCCATGCATACATCAGAAGGCCGGCCGCTGCATTGTCAGATGACGCAATCGTCAGATGACGTAGTTGTCAGCCATCTCCATGCCCCACTGCATCAGATCCTCCAGTGTATATTTGTCTACGACAGACGTTATCGCCTGATCGAGTTCCTTCCAGAGCCTCAGCGTCACACAGACGGAAGCTCTCTCACAGGTATTTTCCTCATCCATCAGACACTCGACAGGGACGAGACTTCCCTCGGTCACCCGGAGAATGTCCCCGACTCTGTATTCGGAAGGCTTCTTCGACAGGTGATACCCACCCTGCGGCCCGCGCACGCTTCTCAGATAGCCGGCACGCACAAGAAGGGTCACGATCTGCTCCAGATATTTCAGGGAAATTCCCTGTCTCGCTGATATATCCTTGATCCGCACGGGTTCCCCTGTGTCATTCTGCGCGATATCCAGCATCATCCGCAGCGCATATCTGCCTTTCGTTGAAATCTTCATTTCTGATTACCTCAGTTATCAAAAAGAGCCGTTGAATAATATCTGTCTCCGCTGTCCGGAAGAAGCGCAACAATGGTCTTTCCCTCTGCTTCCGGTCTCTTTGCCACCTGAAGTGCCGCATAGAGAGCTGCGCCGGAGGAAATGCCTACCAGGACGCCTTCCAGATGTGCCAGCTCTTTTGCTGTCTCGAACGGCTTCTCATTATCGACGGTGATGACCTCATCATAGATCTTCTGATCAAGTACGGACGGAACAAATCCGGCACCGATACCCTGAATCTTGTGCGGTCCGCCATGTCCTGCGGAAAGAACAGGTGATGTCGCCGGCTCAATGGCAATAACCTTAACTGACGGTTTCTTCTCCTTCAGATATTTTCCGGTACCGGTCAGGGTTCCGCCTGTGCCTACGCCGGCAAGGAAGTAATCCACGGAACCGTCAGAATCATCCCAGATCTCGGGACCGGTTGTCTCATAATGTGCCTTCGGGTTGGCCGGGTTGTCAAACTGTCCTGCGAGCACTGCTCCGGGTGTTGCTGCGACAATCTCATTGGCCTTTGCAATAGCGCCCGTCATGCCCTTGCTTCCGTCTGTCAGTACGATCTCAGCGCCGTAAGCCTTCAGAATATTTCTTCTCTCAACACTCATGGTCTCCGGCATGGTGAGAATCAGATGATATCCCTTTGCAGCAGCGACAAATGCGAGTCCGATACCGGTATTGCCGGATGTGGGCTCAACGATCGTAGCGCCGGGTTTGAGTTTTCCGCTCTTCTCCATATCTTCGACCATGGCCTTGGCGATTCTGTCTTTGACGGATCCTGCCGGATTGAAATACTCAAGCTTTACGAGAAGTCTGGCCTTCAGGTCATATTTCTTCTCGAACTTGGTGAGCTCCACCAGGGGTGTCTTGCCAACGAGTTCCGTTGTGCTGCTGTAAATCTTTCCCATAATACATTCCTCCTTATTCTGCCGTTTCCCGCAGCCACAGTACTGTATAAGCTACGGATTGCTCCGTGCTTCGCGTGTGACGAGTCTGTCTGCGATTCGAAGAGCTTATACAATAAAACTACTTAATCCCTAAATATTTATAAATCATATCTGATAGATAGGATTATAGCAATTTATCATACGTGTGTCAACTGTATACTTGCCTGCACGCGCAAAACGGGGAGGGATCACATGATCCCTCCCCGTCTGCAGGGTTCGCTGCATCAGCACTGTTCATGCAGATTCCGTTTACCGGTTATGATTTTGTACTGTCCTCCGCAGGTGATGCATGGCCGTTACCCGTATCATCCGGGACCTGATCCCCTGTAAGCCGCAGGATCGCCTCCGCCTCATCTTCGGAGATATTCATGAAATCAGCCGCCTCATCGAGATATACCTTGCGCCCGTATTCATTCTTCAGCGTCTCGACACCGTCATGAAAATCTTCCGCCTTCTTCACCAGTTTGCTGTCACGGGCATGTACCTCGTCCTGTGAAGCGATATACGCCTGAATGCCCTCGCGCAGTTCCGTGTCCAGTGCTTTCCGCACAGCCGTCTCCTCTGTGTCCACGGATGCATCGATCTGGTCTGCGAACAGCACCAGCTGCAGGCTGCCCTCCTGAATGATATCCTGGAGAATCATGCCCGGGCGGTACATCTCCCTGGCTATTTTCAGCACCTCAGGCAGAAAAATCTCTGATATTCTTCGTTTGGCATCCGCGGACGCACCGCTGCGGAGCTCTGCCAGGAGTTTCTCCCACTCACCGGCTTTTTCCGGACGGATACCGGCCAGATCCGCCTCATATATGTCGAGCCACTTCTGTTCATCCTCCGACCACGCCGTCTCTGCGGATGTATCACCGCTCTCCTCCGGCTTTTCTTCTTCCTTTCGGATGTAGCCGTCCACGATGACCTTCCGTGAGATCAGGAACTCGCAGACCATATCGATCTGTTCCGGGGAAAAATGTTCATCGCGGAACCGCTCTTCCACTTTACTGCGGCTGATGTGACCTTCCCCGGCCGATGCTTCTCTGATCATCTCCTGAAGGATGTCGTTCAGTTCATTTTTTGTCATATATTTTCCATTCTGCCGTTGCTGCGGCTGCGCCGTCGTCACATCTGCATGACTTTCCTGTAATCGGCGAGGTTTTCAATATCATGCATGCCCTCGCGCACATAATCAGATGTCACCTGAATCCAGGTCTTTGACTGCGTTGTGTCGACGAAATAATACTTGAATCCAAGGCTCTTCAGGTAGGCGTATTTCTCATTATTCTCCGTGTAACCGCTCCAGCTGCCGATATCTCCGCCGTTCGGCAGGATCAGCAGATCCGTGTCGCCCACCAGTGCACCGGAAGATGACTTCCATTTGTCCGCATCCTCCTTCACGATATCATAGGTACTCGCATAGCTCACGAAGTTATAAGTGTTGCAGGCAAAGACCCATCCCTCATTCCGGAGCGCGGTGATCAGACTGTTCAGTGTAGACCGGTTGGATGCGATCTCCGCATCATGCTCTTTCTGGGCTGCGCTGATGGCTTTCGACTGTGCTGCACTGCCCGCCGATGAAGAAGATGATGAAGCCGTCACTGACTCCGTCGAAGAGTCCGGCGAAAATTCATAACCTGAGGTATCGGATCCGGTGGTATCTCCGGAAGCATCAGCCGCCGTACTCTCGTCTGCCTCCGATGTATCCGTTCCATCCGATGCCGTTTCATCCGTACCATCCGATGCCGTATCCGCCTCATTCGCCTCGACGGAAGCGATTGTCTCATCGCTGAGCGCTCCGATGATCTCCGTGTCTTCATCGATCGAATAGCCGAATATGCCGCTGCCGCCGGTGATGCCGATGATCCCGCGCGCGCCGTTATAGGAAAAATCATCGTGAGAGCTGATAAAATTATCCACGCAGGTGATGACATCTACCGGGCCCTCTGCCTGGCTTCCGTCCGCCGCTGTATAGGAATTAACAACCGTCCCGTCGCTCGTCTGCATCAGGGTGTCCGCGTGTCCGTCATATCCGCTGGTATAATTGACATTCTGTTCAGAAATGATCAGCGGTTTCTTCCCTTTCGGCACCTGTACGGATCCGGCGCTCAGGCCGTTTTCATCCTCAGACGCCAGGGAATACGGGCTCACCAGCACATAGTCATTCTGATAAAGTTCATTCAAGATCTGATTGAACTCGGATACCGTAAGTCCGTCCCCGCTGCTGACAGTCCCCGCAGCTGCGTCTGCAATGCCGTCACCGTCCGTGTCTACCGTCAGATCAGCAACGCCGTCGCCGTCAGCATCGATCAGATCATCCTCATTGTCCGGGATGCCGTCGCCGTCCGCATCTGTCTGATTATCGGCGACACCGTCGCCGTCGGCGTCGATCAGATCGTCATGGAAATCCGGAATGCCGTCATTATCCACATCCGTTCCTTCATCTGCAATGCCGTCACCGTCAGCGTCGATCAGGTCATCCTCGCTGTCCGGAATACCGTCGCCGTCTGTGTCTGTCGTATCATCCAGTTTGAGCGGCTGGAAGCTCAGATGCAGTACATCCGAAGCATCATATGTCTGCAGCGTCCTTGCGGCTTTTGCTGCAGCCGCCGCGGCCGCCTGTTCTTCCGCTTTCTTCACCCTGTAGCGGTGCAGTGAGACAAGCCCGAAAACAGCCGCTGCCGCTACAGCAGCGATAATCAGAATCGTCCGGGCTCTGCGCATCATCTGCTGTCTTCTGCGCCGCTTTCTGCTCAGTTCTCTGTTTCTCCGGATCCGCTGTTCTCTCTTTTCCGGTGTTTCCACATGATTCTGCCGTACCGAACGCGTTCCCGTTCCGGCCGCACTTTGCTGCGTGCGCTGCGTCCCGTTCTGTTCGGACGTCACCCGCGTCCTTCCGGTGCGCGTGCTCCCGTTTCCGGCAGCCCTCGTGTTTCCCGCAGACTGCTGCGCACGTCTGGCGTTTCCCTGTGCACTGCCATTCGCACCTGTCTGCGTTCTCCTGCGCGCCGTCTGATTCGACGGCTGTGTCTTCAGCAGCGGCGGCTGCAATTCCGTAGGCGTCCGGCGCGGAAGTTTCTGCTGTCCGGATGAATTTCCGCTGCGATGATCGACAGATCCGGTATGTGCCGACGATTTCTTACCTGCTGTGGAATTTTTTCTGTCGTTTAATCCGTCGCTCATATACCCTCCATATGGAACGCCGCCGGTATTTTTCCGGTCATCCCGCTGTCCTCATGCAGCACCTTCCGCACTCACTTCGCGGAGCCTGATGAAGGCACTCTATCCGTGTCATCATAACGCAAAATCATGTGATAGGCAAGAAATCCGAAGCGCCTGCATCCTGTATCCTGTGCAGATCGCAATTGCCAATCAGCATCCATGATGATAAAATGATGAAAGTAATCTGACAAAAGAAAGCGAGGAGAAACATATGCCCTGGTGGGGAGTTCTGTTAATTGTCATCGGCATCGTTGCCGCAGGCGTCATCATACTTTATTTTATAGGAAAAAGAGCGGAAAAGAAACAGGCTGAACAGCAGGAACAGATCGATGCAGCCAAACAAAACGTCACCATGCTCGTCATAGACAAGAAGAAAATGAAGCTCAGCGAAGCCGGTTTCCCAGATATGGTTCTGGAGCAGACACCGAAAATGCTCCGCGGCAGAAAATTCCCGATCGTAAAAGCCCGTGTGAATACGCCGAGGGGAATCATGGTCAGCTCTTTCATCTGCGACAAACCGGTATTTGAAGTCATCCCGGTGAAAAAGGAAGTCAAGGCCACGATCAGCGGTCTGTATATCACAGATGTACGTGCGATCCGCGGCAAGCTGGAGACACCGAAGAAGAAAGAGTCACGCATGGAGAAATTCCTCAGAAAAGGCAGAGGCGAGGAATAAAAACGCTTTTATCTGAACGGGGAATAATGAACGTCCGAGTATAAAAAACCAGACAGTTTCAAAAATGCCGTCCTGTGTATCAGTACACAGGACGGCATTTTTTCGCGGTCAGAAAGACACAGCCGATCACGAAGTGATCCCGTTACTTCTTCTCTGCTTTTTCCGGGTGATCGATGATCTCATCCATCGTGTGCCATCCGAGAACAGCGCATTTCACTCTCGCAGGCATGTGTGAGATATCCTGCAGAACGCCGGCCTCCTCAAGCTCATCGCGTTCCTCATCTGTGATATTTCCCTTGATCATCCGGAGAAAAATATCCGACAGGTGCTTCGCCTCTTCGGTCGTTTTTCCGATGATGAGGTCAAGCATCATATCCGCCGATGCCTGTGAAATGGCACAGCCGTCTCCGACAAATCCGCCGTCGGTCACAACTCCGTTCTCGATTTTCAGCTGAAGAACGATGTCATCTCCGCAGCTCGGATTCACGCCCTCAAGCTCATAGTCCGGATTGCTGATGGCGTGCTTGTGACCGGGATGAAGATTATGATCGGTCACGATCTCATTATAAAAAGTATTGGAATGTTCCATTATATATGCCTGCTTTCCTGTCTGATATCCGCACTGGCCATGCGGAACATGACACCTGTAAACCGATATGAGAGTACGCAGTACCCTGCGTCAGCAGCGGTCAGTCTTTGATTCCCATCTCCGGTCTTACTCTTTTCAGAGCATTGATCAGACGGTCGATATCCTCTTCGGTATTGTAAAAGCTGATGCTGGCTCTCGTCGTAGACATCGTTCCGAGATACTTGAGCAGCGGCTGCGCGCAGTGATGTCCGGCCCGGACATCGACGTGCATGGCATCCAGGATCGTCGCCACATCGTGCGGATGTACGCCGTCCATCAGGAAGGTGATGATCCCGTGGTGATCCTGCCAGCGGTCTGAACCGAGGATGTGGATATACGGCAGTTCCTGCATCTGCTCCATGCAGTACTGTGTCAGGTGATCCTCCCTGCGTGTGATCGTATCCCAGCCGATCCTCTGCATAAAATCAATGGCGGCATGCAGTCCGACAGCACCGCCCGCATTGACGGTTCCGGCCTCGAACTTGTGCGGCAGTTCGTTCCATGTGGCACTGTCGCGCGTCACATACTCGATCATCTCTCCGCCGAAAAGGAACGGCGGCATATTCTCCAGAATCTCTTTTCTTCCGTACAGAACGCCGATACCCATCGGGCCGTACATCTTGTGTCCGGAGAAGGCGAGAAAGTCGACGCCGAGTTCCTTCACATCGACCGGCAGATGCGGAACACTCTGGGCTCCGTCGCAGACAAAGACCGCACCGTTCTCATGAGCGATATCCGCAAAGCGTCGGATGGAATTTTCGCATCCAAGTACATTGGACACCTGCGTCATGCAGACAAGCCTTGTCTTCGGCGTGATGGCAGCGCGGAAAGCCTCCTCGCTAATGCTTCCGCTCCGGTCGCATTCCACATACTTCAGCACAGCGCCCGTCCGCGCCGCAGCCTGCTGCCACGGGATCAGGTTGCTGTGATGCTCCATGATCGTGATCAGGATCTCATCGCCGGGCTTCAGATTGTCAGCCGTCCATGCGTACCCGATCAGGTTCAGACTCTCCGTCGCATTCCTTGTAAAAACGATCTCTTCCGTGCTGTCCGCGTGGATAAACGCTCTGACAGCCTCGCGGGCATCTTCATATGCCTCTGTCGCCTTCACGCTCAGTCCGTACAGCCCGCGGAGAGGATTGGCATTCATCTCACGATAATATTTTTCCATGGCATCCAGCACACACTGCGGTTTCTGCACAGTTGCCGAATTGTCCAGGTATGCCTCATCCGATGTGAGGATGGGAAATTCTTTTCTGATCTCCGCATCCTCCCGCTGTAAATCTGCACTCATGTCTGTGTATCCTCACATTTCTTCATTAATTTTTGCTGTCCGTGCCGATGTATTTCTCCACATCTTCACGTGTCGCAGCATCCGGGATCTTCGATGCAACGGCGGCAATCCGGGCCGCTGCCATCATCTCATAGATTTCTTCCCGGTTGAGTCCACGGGACTCCAGATAGAACATCAGCGACTCGTCCAGCCGGCCGATCGTCGCGCCGTGATTTCCCTCGACATCCTCCTCTGTGCAGAGGATCAGCGGGATCGTGCGGTTCCGCACGCCTTCATCCATCAGAAGAACGTCTTCTTTCTCGTTGCCCACAGCGCCCTTGGCGCCCTTTTTCAGGTCGATCGTGGCGCGGAGTATCTTCGAAGCGGTATCTCTGAGGACGCCGCTGACGTTGATCTCACACTCCGTTTTCTTCCCCGTGTGGTTTGCAAAGTAATTCATATCCAGCGTTTCGGCATTCTTCAGCCGATACGCGATATCCGTCTTCAGACTGCTCTTATATCCGGCGAGATCGATCTGATAGCCCTGATAAACCTTCTGTCCGTCGAGGTTCAGATGGATGACCTCCACTCTGGCGTTGTCACCGGTTCTTCCTCCCATATCGTTCACGAAGGAAAAATGATCGCCTACACGTGTGATCTGCACGATCCGGAGAACGGCATTCCCGCCCAGACGGAATTTCGTCTGTACCGCAGCGGCACCGGAAGCATCGGTCGCCGAACGGAAATCCATCACAACGGTCAGCTCCGCATCCTTCTGCACGTCCAGCGCCACCTGATCAAGGGTCGTTTTTCCGCTCTCAAAGGAAAAATGCAGCTTCAGCGGATCCGCTGCTTTTCTGCCAGCCGGCACGGTGAAAAGTCTGGCTTCCGTTCCCGCTTTTTCAAAGACGGATGAGAACGATGCGCCCGCGCCAGTCGGCTGTTCCTTAAGATCCTCGTATTCTTTACTGTCGGCGAGCCGCACGCGGCCTTCTGTCACGTTCGCGGGAACAGACGCGGAAACCTCTGCTTCTCCGTCGCATCCTGCGTAGGCGATCTCGCCCTCATTCATATTCAGCCAGTACCAGGTAATCGCCGGCAGCCGGTTGAGTCTGATCTGTTCTGTTTCGCTCATCTCTGCCTCCTTACCCGTTAGCGCCCTTCATCTCGAGACGGATCAGATTGTTCATCTCCACCGCATACTCAAGAGGAAGTTCCTTGCCTACATTGTCCGCGAATCCGCTGACGATCAGCGCACGCGCGTCTTCTTCCGAAAGACCGCGGCTCATCAGATAAAATACAGCGTCATCGCTGATTCTTCCGATCTTGGCCTCATGTCCGACATCGGCATCCGCCGTGCGGATATCCATCGCCGGAATCGTATCTGATCTGGAGATATCATCCAGCATCAGAGACTGGCAGGAAACAGAAGACTTGCTGTTCTTCGCGTTCTTGTTGATGACCACGGAACTGCGGAACGTGCTGATGCCGCCGTCCTTGGAGATCGAACGCGTGCTCACGTACGAAGATGTATCAGGCGCACTGTGCACCATCTTGCAGCCCGTATCCAGATTCTGACCGTGTCCTGCAAAAGTTACGCCGGTGAACTCCGCTCTCGCTCCGCGTCCCTTCAGAATACTCATCGGATAGAGATAGGATACGTGTGAACCGAAAGATCCGGAGATCCATTCGATTTTTCCGCCCTCATCCACGACAGCCCGCTTGGTGTTGAGGTTGTACATATTCTTGGACCAGTTCTCGATCGTGGAATAGCGGAGCGTCGCGTTCTTGCCGACGTAGAGCTCTACGCAGCCCGCATGGAGATTGGCCACATTGTACTTAGGTGCCGAGCAGCCCTCGATAAAGTGCAGATACGCGCCCTCATCGACAATGATCAGCGTGTGCTCAAACTGTCCGGCGCCCTTGGCATTCAGACGGAAATACGACTGCAGCGGGAAGTCGAGGTGAACGCCCTTCGGCACATAGACGAAGGATCCGCCCGACCACACAGCACCGTGCAGCGCTGCGAACTTGTGATCCGTCGGGGGCACAAGTTTCATGAAATGGCTGCGGATCATATCGGCGTACTCACCGCGGAGTGCGCTCTCAATGTCCGTGTAAACAACGCCCTGCTCAGCTGCCTCGTCCTTCACATTGTGATACACGAGCTCGGAATCATACTGCGCGCCGACACCAGCCAGCGATGCCCGCTCAGCCTGCGGAATACCGAGACGCTCAAACGTATCCTTGATGTCCGCCGGCACTTCATTCCAGTCCTTCACCATACGCTTCGCATTCGGACGGACATAAGTGACGATATTATCCATATCCAGCCCGTCAATCGACGGACCCCAGTCCGGCACCTTCAGCCGGTTATACTCTTCCAGAGAATGCAGGCGGAAATCCCGCATCCAGTCCGGATCATTTTTTTCTTTAGAGATCTCAAGGACGATCTCAGGCGTGAGGCCTTCCTCTGTCCGGTAGGCATCGTCTTCCTTCTTGACGAAGTCATACATGCTCCGGTCGATGTCCTTGACGATCGGTTTATCCTTTCCCATACTTTACACTCTTTTCTTCTGTCTGAAATGGGCTGTACTATACAGTAGTCTCGAAGCGCTCAAAACCGTTCTCATTGATCTCGTCTACCAGAGATCCGTCGCCGTTCTCCACGATCTGCCCGTTGACAAGCACATGCGTGTAATCCACCTGAAGCGACTCGAGAATTCTCGTGCTGTGGGTTATAATGATCAGCGCACCATCCTGATTTTTCTGATACTCCTCTACGCCGCGGGAAACCGTGCGGACAGCATCTACATCGAGACCTGAATCCGTCTCATCCAGGATAGCCAGCTTCGGCTCCAGCATCAGCATCTGAAGGATCTCAGCCTTCTTCTTCTCGCCGCCCGAGAAACCGACGTTCAGATCACGCTCTGCATAGGTGTGATCCATATCCAGAATATCCATCGCCATCTCCACCTTCTTGCGGAAGTCAAACAGGCGGATTCTCTTTCCCGTCTTCTGCTCCAGCGCCGTGCGGATGAAATTGGACAGCGTAATTCCCGGCACCTCGATCGGGTTCTGGAACGACATGAAAATGCCGTCCTTCGCGCGCTCATTGACGGACTCCTGCATAATATCCTTTCCGTCAAAAACAATGCTGCCGCTCTTAATAATGTAATTAGGATTGCCCATGAGCGCATTCCCCAGCGTCGACTTGCCGGCGCCGTTCGGGCCCATCAGCACATGCGTCTCACCCTTGTTGACGGTGAGATCAATATTCTTCAGGATATCTTTATCCTCTACACTGACAGACAGGTTCTTCACCTGTAATAATGGTTCAGACATAACTGATAACAACCTCCGATGTTAATTCCTAGTAATTTACTCCACTTTGACCGTCGCTATTATATAACCGGCATCAAGCCGGCGTCAAGCGGACACTTTCACAATTACACTGCCGCAATCGTCCAGTTCTCTGTGCATAATCTTCCATATACTGTGCGATTGCGGCATTTACGTAGCCGGGCGCAGATACTCCCCGAAGCAACCTCCGCAGGCGCCGGTGCTTAACGAACCCGACCGAAGGGAAGGGTGAGTCTACGCACCGCTGCGGAGGGGAGTATCGCGCCCGGCTGCCTGTAGTTACAATCAGTTACTGAAACGCTCCAGATCGAAGAGCGAGATCTGGCTCGTCTCCGGCAGATCGCTGCAGATGCCCAGCCGCACCAGCGTATCCGTGATCGACTTCCCGACCTTCGCACGGTTGCGGAGATCCTCCATCGACAGGAACTGTCCGTCGCGGGCCGCGAGCGCGATACTGTCCGCAGCGACGGCCCCGAGGCCGTCGATCGCGTCCAGAGACGGCATCAGTTTGCCGTCCACGATCTGGAAGCGGTGCGGCTGCGCCCTGTAAATATCAATCGGCACAAATTCAAAGCCCCGCGCATACATTTCCTCTACGAGGCACATATCGCCGTACTGATCCTGCTCCATATTGGAGAGCTCATCCTTCCGCGCATTAAAATCGTCCATGATCTCTTCCAGGTGCTGCTGACCGCGGCACATTTTTTCATAGGAAAAAGCCTTGGCGCGGATGGAGAAATAAGCTGCGTAGTAAGCCAGCGGATAATACACCTTGAACCATCCCACACGGTAAGCCATCATCACATAGGCAACGGCGTGTCCCTTGGGGAACATATACTTGATCTTCTCGCAGGACCCCATATACCAGTCCGGCACACCGTGATCATGCATATCCTTCTTCCACTGCGGCCACTCCTTCACCTTGCCCTTGGCGACCTTGCCCTTGCGGACGCGCTCCATGATCGTGAAGCTCTCCTCCGGGTCCATGCCCTGGTTGATCAGGTAGACCATGATATCATCGCGGCAGCAGATCGCCGTCCCCAGCGTACATGTGCCCGACTTGATCAGCGTCTCCGCATTGCCGGTGTAAACGTCCGTCCCGTGGGACAGTCCCGAAATGCGGCAGAGGTCGGTGAAGTTCTTCGGCTTCGTATCCGTGAGCATCTGCATGGCAAAACGCGTGCCGAACTCGGGAATGCCGAGCGTACCGAGCTTCACGCCGTGAATCTGCTCCGGCCTGAGGCCGAGGGATGAGAGGTTCTGAAACAGGCTCATGACCTTCGGCTCATCCAGCGGCACCTCTGTCGCCTTTTTGCCGGTCAGATCCTCCAGCATACGGATCATGGTCGGATCATCGTGTCCCAGAATATCCAGCTTGAGCAGGTTTGAGTCGATCGAATGGTAGTCAAAATGCGTGCTGATGATATCCGAGTCCGGATCATCCGCCGGATGCTGCACAGGTGTGAACAGGTTGATGTCCATTCCCTGCGGCAGTACGACGATGCCGCCCGGATGCTGTCCCGTCGTGCGCCGTATGCCGACGCAGCCCTGCACGATACGGTCGATCTCGCAGCCCCGTTTGTGGATGCCGTGATCCTCAAAGTAATTTTTCACAAAACCGTAAGCTGTTTTATCCGCCAGCGTGCCGATCGTTCCTGCCTTGAAGGTCTGCCCGTCGCCGAAAATAACAGCCGTATAGGCGTGGGCCTTGGTCTGATATTCACCGGAAAAGTTCAGGTCGATATCCGGCTCCTTGTTCCCGGCAAACCCGAGGAATGTCTCGAACGGGATATTGAAGCCCAGTTTCTGCATGGGCCGCCCGCAGACCGGACATTTCTTGTCCGGCATATCACAGCCGGAGTAGCCCATCTTCCTGTATTTCATCACGTCCGGCGTATCAAATTCACAGTGATGATCATAGGCGCATAGATAGTGCGGCGGCAGAGGATTCACCTCTGTGATACCAGCCATCGTCGCAACAAAAGAACTTCCGACAGAACCTCTTGAGCCGACCAGATAGCCATCCTCGTTGCATTTCCACACAAGTTTCTGTGCAATGATGTACATCACGGCGTAGCCGTTGGAAATAATCGACGTCAGTTCTCTCTCGAGGCGGGCCGATACCGTTTCCGGCAGCTCCGGTCCGTAAATCTCGTGCGCCCGCCTGTGACAGATGTCACGCAGCATCTCGTCCGAGTGCGGGATGACCGGCGGACACTTGTCGGGATAGATCGGGCTGATTCTTTCGATCATATCCGCGATGCGGTTCGGATTTTCAATAACGACCTCGCGCGCCTTCTCCTCTCCGAGATAGGCGAATTCGTCAAGCATCTCCTCCGTTGTACGGAGAAAAAGCGGTGCCTGCTGGTCTGCGTCGGAGAATTTCTTGCCCGCCATGATGATTCTGCGGTAGATCTCATCCTCCGGATCCATGAAATGAACGTCGCACGTCGCCACGACAGGTTTCCTGAACTGCACGCCGAGTTTGACGATCTTCCGGTTCATATCCTGCAGATCTTCAATGGAATTTACCGACGGATTTTTCTCGTCTTCGATGAGAAACGCATTGTTGCCGATCGGCTGGATCTCCAGATAGTCGTAAAAATCAACGATCCGCGCTATTTTTTCCGGCGGCTCGCCGCGGAGCAGCGCCTGATAAAGTTCCCCGGCGACGCAGGCCGAGCCCAGGATCAGACCATCCCGGTGCGCCTGAATGAAGCTCTTCGGGAGCTTCGCCACACGGTTGAAGTACTTCAGATGCGACTCAGACACGCAGCGGTACAGATTTACGCGGCCGGTCTCATTTTTCGCCAGAATGATCGCATGATAAGAGGAAGCCTTGCGGATCCAGTTCCGATCCACCTGTGCCTCATGGTTCAGCGTATCCAGATCCAGGATGCCGCGGTCCTGCAGCATTTTTACGAAGCGGACGAAGATCAGCGCCGTGCATTCCGCATCATCGACGGCTCTGTGGTGATGGCCGAGCGGCACGCCGACAGCCTTGGCCACGGTGTCGAGCTTAAAGCGCGACAGATTCGGCAGAAGCAGCTGCGCCATGCCGATCGTATCCACATAGGTAAACGACCAGTCAATGCCCAGTCTGGCGCTCTCAGCGCGCACGAATCCCGTATCGAAATCAGCGTTGTGCGCGACCAGTACCGCGTCGCCGCAGAATTCGCGGAATTTCGGAAGGATCACGTCGATCGGCGGTGCGTCCTGCACCATCTCATCGGTAATGCTCGTGAGTTCCGTAATGCGGAACGGAATGGGTTCGCCGGGGTTGACGAATTCCGAAAACCTCGACACGATCTGCCCCTTTTCCACGCGGACCGCGCCGATCTCTATGATCTTGCACGTCACGTTGGAGAGTCCCGTAGTCTCGATATCGAACACGACATAGTCATCATCCAGTTTCTGGCCGTGGCTGTCGACAGCCACTCCCTTCAGATCATCGACGATGTATGCCTCCATGCCGTACAGCACCTTGAACGGATCGCGCTGTTTCTTTATCTCCTCTTTTGTGGCATCCGGATGCTCCGCTTTGTATTTATCGCGCCATGCGCTGTCGAAATCCTCGATGACATGGTTGGCCTCGGGAAAAGCCTGTACGACGCCGTGGTCTGTGATAGCCAGTGCCTTCCATCCCCAGGCGTGCGCGCGCTTTACGAGCGCAGCTGCGTCCGTAATGCCGTCCATATCACTCATCTTCGTGTGGCAGTGAAGCTCGACGCGCTTCTCCGTGCTGTTGTCATACCGTTTTTCACGGAAATCCGACGACTTCATAATGCCGAGGACACGGGAAAACGTAAGCTCATGCTCCCAGTCATCGAGCATGACGCGCCCGTGCAGCCGGATGAAAGAGCCCGGCTTCAGAATGCTCTCCATTTCCCCCTTGTGTTCCATGGAAGTGAAGATTTTCGCCTTGATCGTATCCTCGAAATCCGTCACAGCAAAAATAAACAGGGCTTTTCCTTTTCGGGTGTCCTTGCTCTCCATCGTCGTGATCTGGCCGCGGACAATGCATTCTCCGGTCGTCTCATCAATGCTCTGTATCGGGATGCTGTCGCCTTCGAAGGCGCTGCCGAACAGAAGATCCGGATCATCGCCCTCACGGATGCTTTCACCGAACGGGTCAAAGCCGCCCCGGCGCACGCGGCGTCTTCCGCGGTAACTGCCCTTTCCGAAGGAGCTACCATAGGAAGATCCCCCGGCTGAACTTCTTCCGCCGCCCTGTCCGGGCACATGCTCACCGGTGTGTACGCCACCCGCCGTATTTCCGGCAGGAGCCGCTGACGGCGCGGCGTTTTCTGCAGCCGCACCCGCCGCCGGATAGGCGTCTCCGGAGACAGTCCCTTCGGCCATGGCTTTTTTCCCGGCCTCGGAATTCTCCCAGATCCTGCGGGCCTGTTCCTCCATCTGTTTCCGGCTGCGCTCCAGCCGTATATTTTTCTTCGCCTCACAGAAGCCTGTCTCGATCTCAACCGTCATGCCGCAGCGATCCCTGAAAACGCCGCGCAGGTACTTCTCCAGCTCACGGCTTTTCTCGTGCCCGATCATCGTGTCCTCAATCTCCATGCGGACAGTGACCGGATCAGGGTACGTAAAATGCGCCGTCCCGTATACATAAACGAGAAGTGCGTCGCGCCTCTTCAGCTCCAGACGCATGCTGGAATCATAGACCTGCATCAGGCGCTCCGGCGTATAGAGCTTCGACAGACGGAAATGCTCATGAACTTTGAAGCTGATAGCTGTGTCCGGAAACAGCTGGTCATGGATCTCCTTTTCCAGCTCGTAGATGTATTTCTTGTGGATCCACTGCGTGCTCACGAGATCAATATGGATGACGCTCTCCTGCCCTTTGCGGTAGAGACGGCGCACTCTGGCTCCTGACAGATACTCGTCCGCCTCGCCGTGCAGTTCCAGATTCGGGAACACTTCTCCCAGACTTTTTTCATTTTCCGTGATATCGGACATAACAATCTCCCATATCAGCAAACGCTGAAAAATTCACGCGGCCGGACTCACTCGCTCCAGTTATCGAGCTCATATTTCAGTGCGTCCAGCAGCTCACTTTCGGGCATTTTCCGCACAATCTGCCCGTGTTTGATCAGAAGTCCCTCGCCTTTGCCGCCGGCAATACCGAGGTCAGCTTCGCGCGCCTCGCCGGGACCGTTGACCACGCATCCCATGACAGCCACGCGGATATCCAGCGGATAATGCGTGACCAGTTCCTCCACCTGGTTGGCGAGACTGATCAGGTCGATCTCAGTTCTTCCGCAGGTGGGACAGGATACGACCTCAATGCCGCCAAAGGAACGGAGGCCCAGCTCCCGGAGGATGAACTTTGCCGTTTTGACTTCCTCTACAGGATCGCCTGTCAGCGACACGCGGACAGTATCTCCGATGCCTTCATGGAGAATGATGCCGAGTCCGATCGCGGATTTCAGACTTCCGCGCCGTATGGTTCCGGCTTCGGTGATTCCCACGTGAAGCGGATGGTCCGTCTTGTCGGCGATCAGCTCGTGCGCCTTCACACACATCATGACATCAGACGATTTGATGCTGATGACCAGATTGTCATAGCCCATGTCCTCTATGATCTGTGCCTGACGGAGAGCGCTTTCCACAAGTCCCTCTGCCGTCACACCGTCATATTTCTCCAGAAATTCCTTTTCCAGGGAACCGCTGTTCACGCCGACGCGTATCGGAATATGATGCTCTTCGGCGCACTTTACCACCGCGCGCACACGGGCGGTGCTGCCGATATTTCCCGGATTTATGCGCACCTTGTCGGCGCCGTTTTTCATCGCCGCTATGGCGAGCCGGTAGTCGAAGTGAATATCCGCCACCAGCGGTATGGATATCTGCTTTTTGATCTCTTTCAGTGCCTTCGCCGCTTCTTCCGTGGGCACCGTACAGCGCACGATCTCACAGCCCGCTTTCTCAAGTCTGTGGATCTGCGCCACCGTTGCCGCCACATCCTCCGTCTTTGTATTCGTCATCGACTGAATCAGGATCGGTTCGCCGCCACCGATGACACGGTCGCCGATCTGCACTTTTTTTGTTTTCATCTGCCGCCTCCGCACATTATCAATTCTGCTGCCTTCTCCTACACTGTACCCGAAAAATCTCCTCCCGGAAAGCTTATACGCGATATTTTTTGCGATAGGTACAGAAAGTATAGGTGATGTCGAAATACGTCTGTTCTTCGCTCTCTTCCGTCTTCTGCCATTCGGACAGCTGATCGAGGTCCGGGAACCACGCATCCGCCTGATAGGCCTCGTCCACGCGCGTCACATACACCGTGTCGCAGTACGGCAGCAGGAGCTCATAGACGGTGCCGCCGCCGCTGACGAAAATGTCATCCGGGTCTTCCTTCTCCAGACGCCGGAGAAGTTCCTCTCTGCTGTGGACGACCTGCGCCCCGCGCACCTGAAGATCCGGCAGATGTGAGAGCACGATACTGGTGCGGCCGACGAGCGGTTTGCCGCCCGGAAGGCTGTCCAGCGTGTGATGTCCCATGACGACGATTTTTCCTTCCGTCTGGCGCTGAAAAAATCTGACATCCTGCGGAATGCTCACAAGAAGCCGGTTGTTAATGCCGATTCCCCAGTTTCTGTCAGCACAGACAATGGCTTTCATAATGACTCCTTTCTTCCTCACCGCGACGCGCTCCCGCGTGCGCAGATGCGGCTCTTAAGTCCGCGCAAAAGGCTGCCGTCTGCGCACGAAGATGCGCAGCCCGGCAGCCCTGTAATACAAGTCTTAAAAATATCCTGATGCCGCACGCACAGCGCGCAGAACGGATTATTCAGCACCCCAGGTATTCGAATACTCCTGATTGATGACCTCGACCATCGTCTTGCCCGGATTCAGTTTCAGCTGATTGCCGGACATGTCGTAGTAAACGGTCTTGTCCTGCTGAGTATCTTTCTCCCAGGTGATCGGAACGATCTTGCCGTTGGTCGCATAATAACCGCTGCCGGTACCGAACATTCCGAGCTCAAGATGCTCGCCGTCTCCCAGGATCTCCTTGGTTACCTGCTGGATAATAACGTTCTTGAAGCAGAGCTGATTGCCGGTCTCGGCATCTACCTGCTCAGCGCCGTACTCCGAGCGGTAATACAGTCCGTCATCGCTGTTGTAAGTGAGAACCGGTGTATCATAAGAGAATCCGACATGGATAACCTGTGCGTCCTCGCCGTCTGTCAGATCCGTATCTGTCGTGTTAAACGCAAGATTCGGCTGATAATCGCTGCTGTGTGTCAGGCTGTAGCCTGCCGATTCGGCAAGTCCCGGAAGCTTTGAACCGTCCACATATACGTTGTGCGGTGCCACTCTGTCAGATGTGCGGTAAAAAGCACCCGATCCGTCTGTCAGTCCGTTGATATGCTCAAGTCCCTGATTCTCGATAATATACTGTGCCTGCGGGCTCCAGCCGAAGTGCGTGTAAATGGCGTCCGAATCATCTGCCATATAGATATAATAATGACGCGAGCTGCGCACCGGACCGATTTTATTAATGCTGGTAGGATCCTGGAATACAGCCATCATTCTGGTGATCGATCCCTCAACCTCTGCCTCATACAGGATATCCGCACTGCCGATGCCGGACTGCGGAAGTGCCGCATCCAGATTGTTGATCATAATGGCGAAAGGACGAAGCGTCCCTGTCTCCGTGCTGATGGGTTCTCCTGTGAGATAACTGTACATCTGACCGTCAGGAAGTCCGCTGTCCTGCTGTTCAACAGAGACAGCACTGATTGCCTCTTCTGTCGGTGTCGCTGTCGCTGTCACCTCTTCTTTTACTGAGCTGGAGCTGACTGCCGTGTTATCAGTATCAGCTGCCATTGAAGTACTGCCTGTGCTCTGCGAACCGCAGCCGGCAATAAGTCCTGCGGCCAACAGCGTGCAAAGTGCTACTGTTCTTTTCTTCATATGCAAATTCACTCCTCTTTCTCAAGTATGGCTGTTTTCGGCTCTGCAGCCCTCCCCGTCCGGACGCCCGGACAAACAGCCTTATACATTATAATCCCATGCGTTCCGAATGACAAGTAAACACAGACCGCCGCCTGAACTGCATCCGCACAGTAAAGGGGCCGCAGCACTGTACAGTACTGTGGCCCCTGTGATCGTTTTCACTGTCAGGCTTTACGCTTCTTTTTCTTCCTTCAGTTCAGAAGTGCAGTGAGGGCAGCGCGTTGCGCCTGCCGGAATCTCACTCAGGCAATACGGACAGATCTTCGTCTCCGGTTCCGGCTTCGCCTCTTCTTTCTTCAAACGATGCAGCTTATTAATGCCCCTCACGAGCATAAAGATAACAAAGGCAATCAGAAGAAAATCAATGACTGCGGCAATGAAGTTACCGAGTCCCAGCACCGGCGCATTCTCTCCCGATCCCATGGTGATGTTCCACTGATTAAAACTGATTCCACCGATCAGCAGAGAGATCAGCGGCATAACCACATCATTCACCAGCGAATTCACAATCGCCGTGAAAGCGCTGCCGATGATCATGCCAACGGCAAGATCCATGACATTGCCACGTGAAATAAATTCTCTGAATTCATCAAAAAACTTTTTCTTCCCGTCTGTTTTCTTTTCGTCTGCCACGATACCGTGTACCTCCAATCCCCGGGTTCCTCTGTAAACTCCAATGCCGCGTGTGGTACAGCCATAACGGATATGATCTCCCGTTCCGCTGCCCCGCGTCTTTTCTCATTATAATTTCTCAGGCCGTATTAGGCAAGAACGACTGCACATTATCCTGCGCTTTTGAAAAGCCGCCTCACGCTTCGCGCATCCTGATTCCCGGAGCGCCTTTGTGTTCCACATAGGCCTTCGTGATCACAACTTCCCCGATATTCGAGTCCTTCGGTATCTCATACATGATATCCAGCATGAAATCCTCGATGATCGCCCGGAGCGCCCTGGCACCGGTATCTTTTTCCAGTGCTTCTTTAGCTATCGCGTGAAGCGCATCGTCCTCAAACGTGAGTTTCACATGATCCATTGCGAGCAGTTTCTGGTACTGACGGATGATGGCATTTTTCGGCTCTTTCATGATGCGGACGAGCATATCCTCATCCATCGCATCGAGAGCAAAAACAATCGGCAGTCTTCCGAGGAATTCGGGGATCATGCCGAACGCCCGGAGATCCTCCATCGTGACCTTCTGCAGAATATTCTTATCGTCTTTTCCCTCATCCTTCAGCTGCGCCTGGAATCCCATCGAACTCGTCTTCCGCAGCCTCTCGCGGATGATGTCCTCCAGATCCGGAAAGGCTCCGCCGCAGATAAACAGGATATTTTTTGTATTGACAGTCTGCAGAGGAACCATCGCATTCTTGCTGGTGGCGCCCACCGGCACCTCGACCTCGCTGCCCTCGAGCAGCTTCAGAAGTCCCTGCTGCACTGCCTCTCCGCTGACATCGCGCTGATTCGTATTCTTTTTCTTGTTGATCTTGTCGATCTCATCGATAAAAATAATGCCGGTCTCGCATCTCGCCACATCGTTGTCTGCCGCCGCGAGGAGCTTGGAAACAACGCTCTCAATATCATCGCCGATATATCCCGCCTCCGTGAGACTGGTCGCATCGGTAATGGCCAGCGGTACATCGAGCATCTTCGCCAGTGTTTTGACCAGGTATGTCTTGCCGGATCCCGTCGGACCGATCATCAGCATATTTGATTTCTCAATCTCAACGCCGTCATCATCCTTATCTTCAGACAGAATTCTCTTGTAATGGTTATAGACGCCGACCGACATAATCTTCTTGGCGTGATCCTGTCCGATCACATATTCATCCAGTTTTTTCTTTATGATGTGCGGCGCAGGGATATCCGCCAGCGTCAGTTTCTTTTTCTCTTTTTTCTTCTTCTGATTCTGCTCCGCATCTTCTTCCCGGTCAGCACCCGTCATTTCCGCACCGTTGAAATTCATGCCCATATGCCGGTAACTGTTCAGGATATCGCTGAAATTGCTGTTTTTGACCATGTCAAAGCTTTTCTGCATACAGTCTTCGCAGACATAGACCGTCTGTCCGCCCATGCCCGGAATCTCCATCAGATGTCCCGCGACGCTCTCCGGGCGGAGACACATGGAGCAGTAGCGCTCTCTCCTGTTTTTCTTCTCTCCGCGGTCATCTTCATCTGTCCTGTCGTGACCGACTTCTGCCTTCACACCTGTCTCTTCTGTATCCTTCTGATCCAGATCTCTGTCGTCTGACATAGTTCTCCTTTTTATTCACGTGCTCAACGGTATTATCTCTTCAGCCGGTTGATATCCTTTTCCGATACCAGCACCGCTTCCGTCTGCTGTTCCTCATACTTTCCGCCTACGCTGCGCTGATAAGTGATCTTCACCTTTCCACCGACAGCATAATAATTCAGCCTGTTCGAGAGTTCATCGTAGGTCATCACGCTCACGCCGTCAATAGCTGTGATCACATCGCCGCGCTGAAGTCCCGCCTTATCTGCCGGACCGTTCCTGAGTATCCGTGTGATGCACACGCCCTGCGGCATCTGATAGAAGTCCGCATAATCTGATGTCACATCTGTAAAGGTCGCCCCGAGATATCCCCGGCTGTCCTCGTCAACCAGTTCCCTTGTCTCCTGATTCATGAGACCGTCCAGAATCGGTTTGGCCTTCTCCATGGGGATGGCATATCCGACGTTATCCACGGTCACGCCCGAACTGGAGTAGGAGCTTCTCGCCTCATTGATGCCGACGAGTTCTCCCCGCATATTCAGAAGTGCACCGCCGGAATTGCCCGAATTGATCGCCGCATCCGTCTGAATCAGATCCTTCGAAGTAAACGTATTGGTTCCGTCACTGAGCTCCAGTGTTCTATCCAGTGCGCTCACGTAGCCGCTGGTAACAGACTGCCCGTAACCCAGGGCATTTCCGATGACAACAACCTGCTCGCCGAGTACGAGATCATCAGAATTTCCGACAGTTGCCACCCGGATCGAGCTCATTGTGGAATCTGTGATATCGTCAAGTTTTACGGCGACAACTGCCAGATCATTACTGGCATCCGTGCCCTTGACGGTGGCCGAGATCGCGGATTCGTCGTAAAATCCGACCGTCAGCTGCTGGGCGCCGCTGACTACATGATTATTCGTGGCAATCAGCAGTTCGGAGTCGTTCTTTCCGATAATAACGCCCGTTCCGGCACCCTGCACCTGATACTGCTGCGTACCGCCGAAGAAATCGCGCATCTCTTCGACAGAGATCGTAGCGATTGTCACAACAGAAGGCATGCACGCCTTTGTTACCTCGGCGACAGACATTTTTGCGCCATCCGAGGTGCTGCCGCTCTCCAGATCCTGCTGCGTTGTCTGCAGACTGACAGCTTTCCTGCCGGCTGACGAGGATGCCACATTTTCCTCTTCTGACGAAGAAGATACGGCAGCCGATGTGCCACCGCCGATCGGACGTATATGACTGGCAAGTGAGTACACAGCGTACATCATCAGACCTGCCACAGCGCCGAAGACAAGTGCCATGCCGATGGCAGTTTTCACTCTGGAAGCTCTGCCGTTCCTTCTGCCTTTCGCGGGTCGTGCTTCCTGACGGCCTCTTCCGCCGTCTCCCGGCATACCGCCTGCCTTCTGGCGGGGCGTCCCCTGATATGACCCGGATCCCTGATTACCGCAGGCGTCTCTCTCATCATAATGCCAGTAATTCCCGCCTGTACTGCTGTTCCACGGATTCTGGCTGTTCTGGTCCTGGCTGCTGCCACCCCTGAGTTTCGGGTTGACCCAGTTATATGTGGAAGACTCAGCCGCATCGGATTTGTTATCCTCCCCGGTCTGCGGCGTCACTTTTTTGTCTGCTTCTTCCGTATTGTTAATGTCTGTCCCGTTTTCCTGATCACTCATGCGCGAAGTCATCTCCATGTAATTTTTTCCGGTGTCTGCTTTCTGCGCGGAAAGCGACACTAATACAAATGTATTCTATCTGTATTTTGTGTACACTTTGTGAAATCCGGCTTCTTCTCAAAATGCGAATCGGATGTTACAATAGCCGTCAGGCATATAATGAGGAGGTGCGACTGATGAGCAGGATTCAAACCGACGGAATCATATGGGATATCGACGGCACACTGTGGGATGCCACAGGGACAATAGCCCCCGCATGGACAGAAACGTTAAGATCTGTCAACGCGGAACGCACGGCCGCCGGACTGTCTGCCATTCGCATACATCACCCGGAAGGCGGCGGGACAGGCAGCCGGATCACAGCCGAAGATCTCCGCAGGGAATTCGGAAAACCGCTGGAAGACATTCTTCACGATCTGCTTCCCGATCTTCCGATGGAAGAAGCCGGACCCGTCCTCGATCGCTGGTGTGCGGTCGAAGCTGCGGCGATCGCCGACAATCCGCCGAAGCCCTTTGAAGGTACACGGGAAGTTCTGAAGAAGCTGCAGGCCATGCAGATCCCGTCTTTCATCGTGAGCAACTGTCAGGCAGGTTATATTGAGACATTCATGCGTGCCACACATACGGAACCTTATATCACAGATCACCTGTGTCCCGGGGACACCGCCCTGCTGAAAGCAGACAATATACAGATGATCATAAGAAAGCATCATCTCCGCCACGCCTGCTACGTGGGAGATATTCAGGCTGACTGCGACGCCGTGCGGAAAGCCGGAAAAAGTCTCGGTCAGGATGCTGACATCGCATTCATCTGGGCATCCTACGGCTATGGTCATGCAGAGCACCCGGACGCCGTTCTGCGCCGGATCACCGATCTGACAGATGTGATAAGACCGGTTATAAAAAACATACCTGAAGGAGGTAATTAATCTATGCATCACACATATCGCACAAGAGGCACCTGTTCACAGCAGATCGACTTTGATCTGAATGACGGAATCATCTCGAATGTATCCTTCGTCGGAGGCTGCAACGGCAACCTCAAGGGCATCAGTCGTCTCACCGAAGGGCGGTCCGCAGCAGAAGTTGCCGAAATTCTCAGGGGCACGACCTGCGGCTTCAAAAACACTTCCTGCCCGGATCAGTTTGCCAGAGCTCTCACGGAAGCACTCGCCGAAGAAGAGAAAAATGCCGGCTGAGACAGCGGATTTAATCAGCTGCCATGCATCGGCATCCAACGAGAAAAACGCGCAGTCCCGTCCTTGGACTGCGCGTTTTCTGTCTTTATCTGACTGTCTTTATCCGACTGCCTTTATCTGCCCGTTCAGCTGCCCGGCGCCGGCATGGGGATCGCGTCCTCAGACCCGGCCGGCAGCATCTGGATATCCAGATCCACATCTCCCGATATGCCATCTACAATACCTGTGTTGGTATACTGCCAGAAATCAAAGGTATATTCTGTGTTCGGCGTCGCATTGAAGCCGCTGAACCAGATGGTAACACCATCGAGTTCATACATATTCAGCATATATGTCTCACCGTACAGATTCGTATACAGCGCCGTGTCATATCCTTCGGCTTCGATATCCGAGATGAACTTTTTTACGACTGTCGTATACTCATCGCTCTGCATTTCCGCCGTCCGCACATTGACATCTGCGGGATCTTCCACATCGATGACAACGGGAAGCTGAAGTTCGCGGCCGTCCAGATGCTTAATGACAAATCTGGCCTCCTCGGAGGCTTCTTTTTCATCCAGTGCCTGCGAATAAAAATAAACGCCGACATCAAGTCCCGCCGCCACGGCGCCGTCATAATATTCGCTGAAGCGTTCATCCGCAACCATGGTGCCGCTCTCATACCCGCGGTAGCCGATGCGGATAAAAACGAATGTATATCCTGCGTTCCTGACAGCATTCCAGTCGATATCTCCGTTGAACGATGAGACGTCTATGCCGTCCCGGTAAGAATACGAGCTGTCCGAATACGTCATATCGCCCACGTCATTTAAGACAAAGGCAGAAGAATTATAAGGGTAAGCCATGTCTGTCGGAATAGGCACCATCGAAGTCGAAGAATTCAGAACCTCCTCCGCTTCTGATTCTGCCTGCACCGCTGTGCTGTCCTGGGCTTCCGTCTTCCCGCAGCCTGCCAGGCACAGAACGCCTGTAAGTAAGAGAACTGCTGCTCTCTGTATTTTTTTCATCATACCAGCTTCATACCATCCTGATATATTTTGCTGCGGATCTGAACCCGCATTATCCGACTTACCTTATCATCCGGAAACAGGTAAGTCAATACGTGTGTGCGGATGCGGCTCTCTGCCCGCGTATGTCCGACTTCGTCGTACTATCGCGGCGCTCGCGTAAAAAAAGCGCCTCCCGCAGAGGGAGACGCTTTCTGATCAGCTGTCAGCTGTTATTCATCTTCAATGCCCGTGATCTGGTCCATTGTCTTCGGCACATATCCCGGATGATCGGAAGCCCAGAGTTTCTCGGCAACCGGTGCCCAGGCCTTGGCGTAATCCTCAACCTTGTGTGTCAGATGATCGACATCCTCCGGATCCTGCATATCTGTGGAAACAGCACCGGACTCATGAACCATCTTGCGCAGTTTGGCCGGATTCTCAAGCATCGGACACGGACGGAGCAGGTTCTCGTTGTACGGCATATTCGCTCTGTACTCTCTGAAGAGCGGCTGCTGCAGGCACTCGAGAAGGCTCTTGTCGTGGATATTGGCGCTGGAATAGTGAATGAATACGCAAGGCTCCACATCGCCGTTCGGGTTGATATGGCAGTAGGATTTTCCTCCTGCGATGCATCCGTTTACCCACTCGCCGTCATTCTGGAAATCCATGAGGAAGATTTCCTTGCCGCCGTGGTATCCGCGGATCTCACGGATTCTGTGATACATATACTCTCGCTGTTCCGGTGTCGGTACGAGCTCCATCGTCGTATCATTGCCGGTCGGCATGAAGTGGAAATACCATCCGAACAGAACGCCCTTGTCGATCATGAAATCGATGAACTCATCGCTCGTAACGGCCTTGTAGTTCTCTCTTGTGTAGCAGATGGATACGCCGTAAGGAAGCTTGTTCTTGCGAAGCAGATCCATGGTGTTCATAACCTTCTGAAATACGCCCTGTCCGCGGCGGTTATCCGTAGCCTGCTCCAGACCCTCGACGGACATGGAGAGAACAATGTTCTTGCAGTCGCGCATATCATCGCAGAACTGCTGATCTACCAGCGTACCGTTGGTAAAGATCATGAAGCCGCAGTCATTATGTTTCCTTGCGAGCTTTACGATATCTTTTTTACGTACCATCGGTTCGCCGCCGGTGAGTACATATCCTCTTGTTCCGAGCGCTTTTCCCTCGGTGACGATTCTGTCCAGATCGTCATAGGAGAGGTTAAGTGTACGGCTGTACTCGGATGCCCAGCATCCTGTGCAGTGAAGGTTGCATGCGGAAGTGGGGTCAAAAAGGATAACCCACGGAATGTTGATGCCGTATTTCTTTTCATTCTTGCGGGCATCATGGTACCCTACATAGCCGGCTTCGAAACCGAATGCCATGAAAAGGCCCTTGACTACATCCGTATCCACGTCGCGGAGAATACGGTCAAAGAAATTTGCATATTTTTCACCAGGTGCAAATGTACTCCGCAGGCGGTCAAATGCTGCATGTCCCCAAGTGTCGCCCAGGAACTTCTCCGCCACATTCAGTACCTTGATATATCCGCCTTCCTTGCTCGCTGTCTTAATTGCCTGGTCAAGAACAAGGCTGAAGGCCTTTTTCTCGGCTGCGTAAGCTAATGCATTTGCCATTACTGAAACCTCCTGTCATTTATAACGTTTCATGCTTCTGCCGAATATGAATATCTTCCGGAATCCCCGGTAATCTTCCACATGTTATTTCAATTATTTACGGCAGACTGCTCTGTTGCTGTCAGCGCCATTGCGCCGCATACACAACGAAAACCACTTTTCTCATTATACGGACGGGCCCGGAAAAAGTCTAATCCATCCTCCTGAAAATCATGGGACAAAAAGCCGGATTTGTCTGAATTGTCTCGTTATCGCGGCACCCATCCATTCTCAAATACATTTCTCATGTGTAAAACAGGAAACACATATCGCATAGAAGAAAGAATAAAAGAAAAGGGATACCTTCCTTCCGGAAGATATCCCCATAATTTCTGCAATATACGGATTATCGTTTGGAGAACTGCGGAGCTTTACGAGCCTTCTTGAGACCGTATTTCTTACGCTCTTTCATTCTCGGATCACGGGTCAGATATCCGTCTGCCTTCAGGACAGCTCTGTTCTCGCTGTCAGCCTGAAGCAGTGCACGTGCGATGCCGTGACGGATCGCGCCGGCCTGTCCGGTATAGCCGCCGCCGCGAACGGTTACGGTTACATCGAATTTGTCAGAGTTGTCGGTAGCTACGAGCGGCTGACGCACGATTGTCTTCAGTGTCTCGAGACCGAAATACTCTTCGATATCTCTCTTGTTAACTGTGATCTTGCCAGTACCAGGTGTGAGGTAAACTCTGGCAACAGATTTTTTTCTTCTTCCAGTACCGTAGAACTTATTAGCCATCTCTTTTACCCCTCCTTAGAAAGTAAGCACTTCCGGCTTCTGCGCTGCATGCGGATGCTCAGATCCTGCATAGACATGAAGTTTCGTGTACATTTCTCTTCCGAGAGGGCCCTGGGGAAGCATTCCCTTGACGGCCTTTTCAATAACTCTCTCCGGATGCTTTGCCAGCATCTCGCGGAGTGTGGTCTCTCTCAGACTTCCGATGTGCATGGAGTGTCTGTAGTAAATCTTCTGATCCATCTTCTTGCCGGAAACTTTGATCTTGTCTGCGTTGATAACGATCACATAATCGCCCATATCGAGATTCGGCGTGTACTCCGGTTTATTCTTGCCTCTGAGAACGGCTGCAACGTTGGATGCAAGGCGTCCGAGCGTCTGACCGGATGCGTCTACAACATACCATTTCTTCTCGACTTTATCCGGACTTGCCATATATGTATTCATGGTATAACCTCCATAAAGCTGCCAAAAGTTATTTCAATGATAATTTCTGTAATTCGGTACGTCGGCGCCACTGTCCGTATGGCCGGTATCCGTCCGGTGTTTGGGAAGTACACTGAACAGACGCCTTACCGCGTCACACCGATATATTCTAGTATGCGGGGGAATCTTTGTCAAGAAAAAATATACGCATCAGATTTCACATAGCATTGCAGAATACAGATGCCTCCACCCGCAACACGCTCTCGCTCGTCCTCGACGCAGCGGTGCTAAGCTCATCCTTCGCTGCGCTCGGATTTGCCAAGCACCGGCGTCTGCGGATGGTTGCGGGTTGGAAGCATCTGTATTTCTGCAGGTCCGGGGATAATATTAAAGTGCCGGGAATTGAATGTCGATGAGAGTGAGTCCATGCGCGGGTGCGGTCTGACCGGCTGCTGATCTGTCTCTGGCTTTGATGATGTCCGGCATGCTGTCAGCAGGTATTTTCCCACGTCCGATGTCGATGACTGTCCCCGCAATGATGCGGACCATATTGTACAGAAAGCCGTTGCCTGTGAGACGGATCGTCATAAGCCCGTGGAATCCATCTGCCGGATCTCCACCGAAAACGCTTTTCCCATCTGCAGGATACTGCATTGTCCCATCTTTCAACTCAGCCCGACTCTCATCCTCGCAGAAGAGTTCTGCGCTGTAGATCGTCCGAATGGTGTTCTTGTCCGGCCGGGTCTCGCTGGAGGACTGAAAACTGCGGAAATCGTGCGTGCCGGTGAGTGCGGACAGCGCCTGCCGCATGGCCCCGCTGTCAAGACGGTAATAGCAGAACAGGCTGTACAGCCGACGCGTGGGGTCGGGATAATGGCTGTTCAGGATATGGTATTCATACGTCTTGACCGTATCCGTATGCCTGGGATGAAAATCCGGGGGCACCTCTTCCGATCCGACGATCCGGATATCCTCCGGCAGCCGGACGTTCAGCGCACCTGCAAACTTCGATGCATCCATACGCATCGCCGTATCAAAGACGGCGGCGTTGCCCCTTGCATGTACTCCGGCATCTGTACGGCTGGCTCCGATCGTGTGAATGTCCTCGCCCGTCAGGTCTGAGAGTGCCCGGTTCAGAACCTCCTGCACTGTGATACCATTCGGCTGCACCTGAAAACCGCAGTAGGCTGTCCCGTCATATGCAATTTTCAGAAGTACTCTCTTCATATATTTTTACCATCCGGCCACTGCATGCATGACAATAGCCGCCGCGAGGTATGCCCCTGTGATGATAAAGGCAGCGGCATCGTTTCCGTGATACCGGAGCGGTTTCATCTGCGTGCGTCCCTCGCCGCCGTGATAGCATCGCGCCTCCATGGCCATGGCCAGGTCGTTCGCCCGCCGGAAAGCGGAGACGAAAAGCGGTACCAGAAGCGGCACCATGGCTTTGGCGCGTGCAAACAGATTGCCGCTCTCAAAGTCAGCGCCGCGCGCCATCTGCGCTTTTTTTATCTTGTCCGTCTCTTCCATGAGGATTGGGATGAACCGGAGAGCGATCGACATCATCATGGCGATCTCATGCACCGGCACATGAAAGACCTTAAGCGGTCCGAACAGGGATTCCATGCCGTCTGTCAGTTTGTTCGGCGTCGTCGTCAGCGTCATGATCGATGCGCCGAGAATCAGCGCCACCAGACGGATGCCGAGCTCGATTGCCATTTTCAGGCCTTCCCGTGTGATATGGAATACACCTGCCTGCCAGAGCACCGTACCCGGTGTCAGAAACAGGTTGAATGCCATCGTCAGAATCAGGATAAAGGCAATGCTCTTCAGTCCTCTCAGCATGTAGCCGAAAGGCACTTTGGACAGAAGTATCATGACAGCCAGAAAGGAAATACCAAGCACGTAACCCCATCTGTCAAAAATAAAGAGCGAGATGATGTAAACAAGTGTTGCGATCAGTTTGGTTCTCGGGTCCAGCGAATGAATGACGGAGTCCGCCGGATAGTACTGGCCTATGGTAAGATCTTTATCCATCGATTTCTTCCTGTGTGATCCCGGCTCTCTCTTTCAGCGCCTGAAGGATCGACTTCTCTGCTGTTTCTACGGTATCAGCGTGGACATCCACGTCCAGTCCGTTATCGGCGAGTTCATGCATCAGATAGGTCATCTGCGGTGCGGCGAGTCCCATCTTCTCAAGCTCGAGATAGTGATCAAAGACCGCTTCCGGTCTGTCATCGTAAACTTTCTCCCCGCGGTTCATGACGATGAGTCTCTCGACGTACTTGGCCACATCCTCCATACTGTGAGAGACGAGGACAACCGTGATGCCTCTTTTTTTCTGCAGATATTTGACCTGATCAAGAATCTCATCACGACCGCGTGGATCCAGGCCGGCCGTAGGCTCATCGAGCACAAGCACGGACGGCTCCATCGCAAGTACACCTGCGATCGCGACTCTTCTCTTCTGCCCTCCGGAGAGGTCAAAGGGCGATTTTCTATAGAGATTTTCCGGTACCCCGACGAGTTTCAGTGCATCCTCGGCGCGCTTCTGCTGTTCTTCCGGACTGAGTCCCTGGTTCTTCGGGCCAAACATCACATCGGTGATCACGTCCTCCTCGAAAAGCTGATATTCAGGATACTGGAACACCAGTCCCACGTGGAACCGCAAAGAGCGGCGGTCATAACCGTCTGCCCAGACATCTTCTCCATTCCAGCTCACTGTGCCTGAAGTCGGCTGCATCAGTGCATTAAAATGCTGGATCAGCGTTGACTTGCCGCTGCCCGTGTGACCGATGATACCGACAAACTGTCCATCGGGGATCTCAAGTGATACATCGCGAAGCGCATGCATCTCATAGGCTGATCCGATGCCGTATGTATAATTTACGTGGTCAAGTTTCAGACTCATTCTGTCACTCCCGCCTCAGCTTTTTCCTGTCTCAGCGCTTTCTGTCCTGGATGACGGTTACCTCATCCGGATTGGCCGCCGTTCCCTCGCGCTCCGGTTTCGTCCGCTCAATGCCCGCCAGACGGCAGATCTCTCTCACAAGTTCCTTCCTTGTGAGAATTCCCTCCGGCAGATCCAGCCCGTCTTTTCTTAGGGCATGTGCCACCTGCGTCACCTGCGGTACGTCGAGCCGGAGTTCCTTCAGCCGTTCCACCTGGGAAAAAATCTCGCGCGGCGTTCCCTTCATGACGAGATGTCCGGCATCCATGACGTAGATCCTGTCTGCGCGGATGACCTCTTCCATATAATGCGTGATCAGAATGACCGTCACGCCTTCTTTTTTGTTCAGTTCCCGGACTGCGTGGATGACTTCCTTGCGTCCGTTGGGGTCGAGCATGGCTGTCGGCTCATCCAGAATAATGCACTTCGGCTTCATGGCCATGACACCGGCGATCGCCACTCTCTGCTTCTGTCCGCCGGAGAGCTTGTTCGGCGAGTGTTCGCGGTAGGCGATCATACCGGTCTTCTCCAGTGCATCAGCCACGCGCGTCCAGATCTCATCCGTCGGAACCCCGATATTCTCCGGTCCGAATCCCACATCTTCTTCCACGACTGAGGCGATAATCTGGTTGTCCGGATTCTGAAAAACCATGCCGGCATTCTGCCGGATATCCCACAGATGATCATCATCCGCGGTGTCAAATCCGGTGACAGTCACACTGCCCTCTGTGGGGAGAAGAAGCGCATTCAGATGCTTCGCCAGCGTTGATTTGCCGCTGCCATTGTGCCCGAGCACAGCGACAAATTCGCCCTGTCTGATCTCCAGACTGATGTCGTCGACAGCTCTGATGGCCGTCGGCTCCTTCCCTTCTTCCGGATATTCGTAGTAATCGTAGCTCACGTCCTTTACGCGGACAATGGCTTCATCCTGCTGATTCTCTGTCTTTCCGTCCATATCTCATCCCGTCAACTGTTCTGCCTTACAGATGCTGCTCAATTACTTCCCAGATCTGATCCTTCCCCGCTCTCGTTTTGGCCGAAAATGGGATCAGCAGATCATCTTCCTGCATGCCAAGCGCTTTCCGGCATACCGCCAGCTGTTTCGACACCTGGCTTTTACTGAGCTTATCCGCCTTTGTCGCAACCACCACCGGCCTGTAACCCATCTGCACGATCCAGTCGTACATCTGACAGTCATTCGCGTTCGGCTCATGGCGGATGTCGATGAGAAGGAAGACGTTTTTCAGCGTCTCCGATCTCTTCAGATAGCGCTCGATCATGCGCCCCCAGGACTGTCTCACCGATACGGCGGCAGTCGTGTATCCGTAACCGGGCAGATCTACAAGGTAAAAGCTGCTGTTCACCTGATAAAAATTAATTGTCTGCGTTTTTCCCGGCTGCGCACTCGTCCGCGCAAGGGATTTTCTGTTGAGCAGTGTATTGATCAGCGAGGACTTGCCCACATTGGACTTTCCTGCAAACGCCACTTCCGGCTGCCCGGTTTCCGGGAGACGGCTCGACGGGCCGCACACGACGGCAAGAGAAGCTTCCTTTATTATCATTTTCCACCTCTTGTGATGCTGTGAATGGACCGGCTGACCTGTAAACACCGCTGTCCATAAAAGCGGCCCGAAGCAGAGCAGTCTTCGCTGTCCGCTCCGGGCCGGATGCTTTTATTTAAGTCAGGTTACCGGAGCGGACGGCTCAGGCCGGGCGTGTCGTACTGCGCGCCCCTTTTACCTTTACTGCTCTTCTCGGTACGGTCTTGACCTCTCCGTGTGTCAGTTCCGGCTGTACGCCCTTCTCCACAGAGTCCTTTGTGACACGGCAGCCCGTAATCGTGCTGTCCGAGGGTACCTTGTACATGACGTCGATCATCGTGGATTCCATGATCGAGCGAAGTCCTCTGGCGCCTGTCTTGCGTTTCACTGCCTCATCGGCCATGGCGCCGAGCGCATCGTCATCAAAAGTGAGCGTCACGCCGTCCATCTCAAGCAGCTTGGTGTACTGCTTTACGAGGGAGTTTTTCGGCTCCTTCAGGATGTTGACGAGAGCCTCTTTGTCGAGACCGTTCAGTGTAACAACGATCGGCAGTCTGCCGACGAGCTCCGGGATGATGCCGAATTTTACCAGATCCTCCGGCATAACCTCTTTCAGAACTGCTCCGATATCCTCTGTCTTGCGCACGCCGAGATCTGCATCAAAACCGAGGCTCTTCGTATCCTTGCGGGTCTCGATGATTTTTTCCAGGCCCTCGAAAGCTCCGCCGCAGATAAAGAGAATATTCGATGTATCGATCTGAAGGAATTCCTGGTGCGGATGTTTCCGTCCGCCCTGCGGCGGCACATTGGCGATCGTTCCCTCGACGATCTTGAGGAGTGCCTGCTGAACACCTTCACCGGATACATCACGGGTGATCGAAGGATTCTCGGATTTTCTGGTGATCTTGTCTATCTCATCGATATAGATGATACCGTGCTCAGCACGGTCAATGTCATAATCCGCCGCCTGGATCAGTTTCAGAAGAATATTCTCCACATCTTCACCGACGTATCCCGCTTCTGTCAGCGTGGTTGCATCGGCAATGGCGAACGGCACATTCAGCATACGCGCGAGTGTCTGTGCCAGAAGTGTCTTGCCTGAACCAGTCGGGCCGAGCATGAGAATATTGCTCTTCTGAAGCTCCACATCCGTTGTCTGCTGATACAGAATTCTCTTGTAGTGATTGTAAACGGCCACGGAGAGGACTTTCTTTGCCTCTTCCTGACCGATCACATAGTCATCCAGGAATGCGTGGATCTCTTCCGGCGTCATCAGGTTGATATCACCGGTATCTGCGGGCATGTCCTGGAATTCCTCTTCAATAATCTCCGAGCAGATTCCGATGCACTCATCGCAGATATATGCGCCCTGGGGTCCGGCGATCAGCTTTCTCACCTGATCTTCTGTTTTACCGCAGAAAGAGCAGCGCACCTTGGTATCATTTATTTTTCCTGCCATAAAATCGTCTCCCGTAAATGGCATGCGCCTTGCGCGCACAAAACACATCAGTCCTCACACCGGCCCCAGCCGCTGCCGGACTGATTCAACAGATAAGACACGGGAAGGGCATCGCAATTCCGGCACCGCCGGAAGATCTGCAACACCCTTTCGCACACATGATCAACCCTCTCTGTTTTCGATGACCTTATCGATCAGTCCGTACTTCAGAGCCTCTTCAGCTGTCATGTAATTATCGAGTTCCGTATCATGAGCTACTTTCTCAAGCGGCTGTCCCGTGTTCTCAGCGAGAATGCGGTTCATACGCTTCTTGATCTTCAGGATCTGCTCAGCCACGATCTCAATATCTGTGGCCTTGCCCTTGGCTCCGCCTGACGGCTGATGGATCATGATCTCGGCATTCGGAAGAGAAAGGCGTTTGCCCTTTGCTCCTCCCGCCAGAAGAAATGCGCCCATACTCGCAGCCATGCCGAGGCAGATCGTCGATACGTCGCACTTGATATACTGCATGGTATCGTAAATCGCCATGCCGGCGGAAACAGATCCGCCCGGGCTGTTAATATACAGATGAATATCCTTATCAGGATCCTCGGCCTCGAGGAAAAGCAGCTCGGCTACAATGACATTGGCGGAATCATCGGTAACTTCCTCACCGAGAAAAATGATTCTGTCCTTCAGCAGCCTGGAATAGATATCGTAACTTCTCTCTCCGCGTCCGGTCTGTTCAATTACATAAGGAATCAAAGCCATACTCTGCTCCTTTCCAGACATCCGTTATTCTTCCGTCTTCTCCGGCTCTTCTGCCTTCTCGTCCTCTTCGGTTTTCTCAACCTCAACGGCATTGGAACCGATCAGATCTGCGGCTTTCTGAATCTTCAGATCCTCACGGATCATCTTCTTCTGATCATCGCCGATCATCTTTCCGAAATCCTCGGCAGACATATTATAGGATTTTGCCATGTTCTCGATCTCTGTATTCACTTCTTCATCAGAGACCTCGATATTCTCAGCTTCGGCAACTTTCTCCAGAACCAGCTCATTGCGGATCTGGATCTTCGCCTGCGGCTTTACCTGCTCACGCATGGACTTGCGGTCAGCGCCGGTGTACTTCATGTACTGCTCAAAGCTCATGCCCTGGCTCTGCAGTCTTCTTGCGAAGTTGTCGATCATCTCATCGGCACGGGTATTCAGCATGGCCTCCGGGATATCCATCTTTGCGTTCTCGGCAGCCTTAGATACGCCGTTGTCCTTCTTTGCCTGCTCTGCGGCTTTATCCTTCTCGTCCTGCAGCTGTTTTCTCAGATCATCTTTGTAGGCATCCAGCGTATCGAAGCCGGCATCAGATGCGAACTCATCATCCAGCTCCGGCAGCTCGGTTCTCTCAATCTTGTGAATAGTGCAGGTAAATACAGCCTCTTTGCCCTTCAGATCCTCTGCATGATAATCCTCAGGGAAGGTAACTGTAATATCCTTTGTCTCGCCGGTCTTCACACCGACAAGCTGCTCCTCAAAGCCCGGGATAAATGACTTTGATCCGAGCTTCAGGGTCTGATTCTTGCCTGTGCCGCCGTCAAAGGCCACGCCGTCAATTTTTCCCTCATAATCAAGGGTGAGCGTGTCATCCATAGCAGCTTCCTGATCATCCTCAAGGGTGATGGTGCGGCTGTTCTTCTTCTGCTCCTGCGCCAGTCTTTCCTCGACATCCTTATCCGTAACCGTGGTATCTGTCTTCGGAACTTCAACGCCCTTATACTGGCCGAGCTCTACATCCGGCTTTACAGCAACTTCTGCTGTAAAAATAAATGCCTTGCCCTTGCCGATCTGCGTTACCTCGATCTCCGGTGTGGATACGATGTCCAGACCGCTCTCTTTTGCACCGTCGCTGTATGCGCCCGGAAGGAGATCATTGGCAGCATCCTCGAAGAAAATTCCCTCGCCATACATCTTCTCGATCAGGTTCCGCGGCGCTTTGCCCTTGCGGAAACCAGGCAGTGTAATATTCTTCTTCTGACGGAGATATACTTTCTGCACGGCCTTCTCGAAATCCTCTGCAGGAACCTCGATAGTTAACTTGGCCATATTATTCTCCAGATTTTCCACGCTGACACTCATGATCGTTACATCCTCCATCTAAATTTCTTATTGTACTTTTATCTGTTTCTTTATTCTGTAATGCCGGCAAAACCCTGCCGGCACCTGTCTCTGAACAGACGCCCGCTATACTTCTGCCGTCAGCGAACTGTCATAAACTATACCATCGCGCTGTCAGCGAGTCAAGCGACATTCCTGTATATCCGCGGCCTGAAGCCGTTTCGCGGTCATTCCAGCACCTCCCCGTCCGGGGAACTCTGCCTTATACAGTCCGATGAATGATTCAGCCCAGCTGAATCTGGTCGATTCCGGCATCCTTGACGACCCCATAGCGATATCGTCCAACGGCAAAGATATCAGCTGTCGATCCGGTATAGCTTCCGTCAAACTTGCACACACCGCTCAGATTATATACGGAAAAATTGTTGTTATTATATAATGTAACTTCTCCGCTGGCATAATCCATATCCGTATATGAATAGGTAAAGGATTTGTCTGTGATTTTCCGTCCTTCTGTGGTGTAAACCAGCAGCTGATGCGTATTTCCTGTTCCCGTGATCAGACCGATATGAGAACTGTCGCAGAAAACGCTGACGATCTGATCGGCGACCTGTACGGATTTGGTCTCCTCCGGAACATTGGCGCCGTTCAGGACAAGGAAACCATTGTCCGTAAAGGCAGCCAGTGTAGATCCCTGCACGTATACAAGATCCGGTATGATACGGCCTGTGTACTCGAATTCGCCGATCCGGTTGTCCATCTGATTCTGGCCGGCCGAACCAAAACTGTACACATCGATCACGTCTTTCTGCACGCTGCCATCGTAGGCGAGATAAGATACCGCGATCAGCTGTCCGTCTTCCGACAGCGCCAGATCGAGGGGATATCCCGGGCTGTCCATGGATGTCTTGATCTCTGCGATCTGCGTGCCGCTCACGGAATAATATTCTATGTAGGTTGCAGAGCTGTCTTCCTCAATGGCCGCTACATTGCCGGCGGCGCTCACCTCTGCCTTTTTGATCGGGTATCCGGCAGAAGCCGAACCGATCTGCCCCGTGCGGTCGCAGATCACGATATCAGATCCGGCAGAGTCATAAATCGCAATGGTATTTCCACGCACAGCCACATCCGGACTGCTCATAGAATAGCTGACATCCCAGAGGATCTCGCTGTTGCTGTCCAGAAGTGAAGCTCCGTCGGTACTGTAGCGGAGTATATCGCCATCGACGTTGCAGTAGCTGGCGGATACCGTTGCCTCCTGTGTTCTGGAACTGAGCACGTGATATCCCCGGTATCTCCAGTGGCCGGAGATGAAGGAAACAAGAAAAACAGCCAGAAGCACAGCGCCGATCACGATCACATAGGACAGAACGTGCGCCGGAAGTTTCAGAAACTTCTGTTTATCAGCTTCATTTTCCTCCGGTGTATGCAGCCGGACAGACATTCTTGCCCCGCGCTGCTTCTTTTTCTCTGCTTTATCCGCCCGGCGGATGATCTTCGACAGCCATCCCGTGTCGCGGACACCTGCCATCTCCTCGTCATCTTCGTCTTCGAAATCCGCTGTATCTTCGTCGTCTGCAAGATCAGCATACGGGTTTTCCGGTGCAGACGCATCTTTCCTTTCATCCGCCTCTGCCGCCGGTGTTCTCTTCACTGGTGCCGTCTTATCTGCAGCTCCCGCCGATGCTTTCTTCACCGGTGCCGTCTTATCCGCAGTTTCCGTCGGTGCTTTCTGCACTGGTGCGGGCTTATCAGCCGCTGCCGGTCTGCCGGTGGATTCCTGCGCCGGAATCTCCGGTTTCTCAGGCATGGCTGACGGCTTCTCTTCGCCGGATGTGTGTTCATCAGCGTCCGGCGCGGCTGTCTGTATATTCTTCAGTTCCTCGGTATTTTTCTCCTCGTTCATAAGCTGATCGTTCATCCTGATTCTGCGGTCATATGACAGACAGTCTGAAGGTTCAGAGTTCTGTTCTGCCTTCCAGTGCACGCAGCAGCGTTACTTCATCGATATATTCCAGATCCCCGCCGACAGGTACGCCGCTGGCGATTCTCGTCACCCGGATTCCCGTCGGCCGGACCAGTTTGCTGATATACATAGCTGTGGTCTCACCCTCAAGAGAGGAGTTTGTTGCAATGATGACCTCATTTACGTCGCCCTGCAGCCGCTGCATCAGCTCCTTCAGCCGGATGTCATCCGGTCCCACGCCCAGCATAGGGGAAATGCATCCCTGCAGCACATGATAAACGCCGTTGTATTTCTGGGTTTTTTCATAAGCTGCCAGATCACGGGAATTTTCAACCACCATGATCTGCTTATGGTCTCTCGCCGGATCCGCACAGATCGGGCAGATCTCCTGATCTGTCAGTGTGCCGCAGATTTTACAGTAGCGGACATTCTCGCGCGCATCCGTGATCGAATCCGCCAGTTCTTTTACCTGATCCTTCGGCATGGAGATAATATGAAAAGCAAGTCTCTGCGCCGACTTGGGGCCGACGCCGGGAAGCCGCCCCAGCTGTTCGATCAGCTTGCTGATATGACTGCTGTAGTACTCCATCAGAAAGGAAAACCTCCAAGACCGCCGGTCATCTTGCTCATATTGGCAACCTGCTCATCATCGACTTTCTTCAGTGCCTCATTGGCAGCAGCGATGATCATGTCCTGCAGCATCTCCACATCGTCGGGATCAATAGCCTCCGGATCGATCTTCACACCGGTCAGCTGGTGTTTTCCGCTCACGGTAATCTCGACAGCGCCGCCTCCCGCCGTTGCCGTAAATTCCTTCTCCTCCAGAGCCTTCTGCTGTTCTTCCATCTGCCGCTGCAGGCGCTGTGCCTGCTTCATCATATTGTTTGCACTTCCGGGTATTCCCTGAAACTGATTTCTGCGTCCCATTTTTTAACCTCCGTTTTTCCATTTCCTGTTGTGATAACACACAGCGGACAAATTAAAATTCTTCCCCGTCCTGTTCTCCGGCTTCATCTCCGGCTTCATCTCCGTCTTCATTCTCGACGGGCATATCTATCTCCGATGAGATCAGATCTTCCAGCGGCACTTCCGCAAGTTTTCTGTCCTCATCAGAATTGGCGAGAACTGCCTGTGCCGTCACCTGCAGTCCCGTAACTCTGGCGACCGGACCGGTGATCCCGTCCAGATGCTGTTTGATATAGTCCCGGTCAATACTCGTTTTAACCGGAAAATAAAGAACATTGCCGCCATTCTCCGCATCATAATACGGAGCCATGCCCTTCAGGGCATTTCGGATGAAAGCGTCATCGATCTCAGCATAGATACGGCTCCACCCGGCGCGGATCCGCTTCAGGTCATCCGGTGCCGCCACGCGCAGCGTCTGTTTTTTCTCACCGTCTTCCGTTCCCTCCGCCTGTGTTTCCGCCTTCACATCGGATTTCTGAACAACGACGCCGTTTTCCACCTTCTGCTCGAGCACGCGGATGCGGTCGAGGATTCCCTCCATATCCGTGTCCATTTCCGGCCGGCACAGACGGATCAGCGCCGTCTCGACCAGGACCTGTTTCTGAGAAGCGAAGCGTATGCGGTCAGAAAGCTCCGACAGAATATGAATATAGCGCATCAGGCCGTTTGTGTCGATCATCCTGCTCTCTTCTTTCAGCTGCTGAAGATTCTCAGCTGAAACGTCGAGCACATCTTCCAGATCCTCATCGGAGGTCTGCACAAGCAGCAGATTTCTGAGATACCATGTGAAATCCGTGACGAAATGTCCCATATCACGGCCCGCTCTGATCAGTTCATGCAGAATGCGGATACTGCCCGCCACGTCGCCCTTCACGACAAAGCGCAGCAGCGCGCTGAACGTATCCGTATCGACAGTGCCGAGGATCTTCAGCACTTTCTCATAGGTAAGCTCCTCCCCGAGATAAAAAGCAATGCACTGATCCAGAAGGCTGAGTGCGTCGCGCATGGATCCGTCGGCAGCCTTTGCGATATACCGCACAGCCCTGTCTTCTGCGCTGACCTTTTCCTGATCCAGCAGATTTTTCAGCTGGTCAGCAATCGTGTCGATCGAGATACGGCGGAAATTGTAGCGCTGACACCTCGACAGGATCGTGATCGGGATCCTGTTCACATCCGTCGTCGCCATGATGAAGATCACATATTCCGGCGGTTCCTCGAGGGTTTTCAGAAGTGCGTTGAACGCACTCTGCGAAAGCATGTGAACTTCATCGATGATATATACCTTATACCTGCCCTGCGTAGGGCGGTACATAACCTCTTCTCTGATCTGGCGGATATTATCCACGCCGTTGTTGGATGCAGCATCTATCTCTATGACATTGGAAGATGTTCCGCTCAGGATCGCCTGGCAGGTATCGCAGGTGTTGCACGGGCTGCCGTCTTCCGCCGGATGCTCGCAGTTCACCGCACGGGCGAGGATGCGCGCCATGGTTGTCTTGCCGGTGCCGCGCGTTCCGCAGAACAGATAGGCGTGCCCGATCCGCCCCGCCTTCAACTGATTTTTCAGTGTCTGAACGATGGCGTCCTGGCCCCGCACCTCATCAAACGTCTGTGGGCGGAATTTTCTGTAGAGTGCCTGATAACTCAAATTGCCTTCTCCTCTTTCCGTTTCCTGTCTGCGCATACGCGAGCGGCGGCACCCGTGCACACGGATTCCGCCGCTCCATGTCCGTCCGGCCGTTCAGACGGCCGGAAACATTATTTTTTAAATACCACCGCTTCAGAATGATAAAACAGCCGTTTCGGACTGTGACTTATCAGTCGCCGAACGAAATGCCCATTCTCTTGGCATCTGCGATCTCCTGGCACTTCGGATCTACTGTCTTGAGCTTGCCGGCCACATCCTTCAGCGGAACCTTCTTAATCTTGCCGTTCACGAGAGCGACCATATAGCCGTATTCCTTGTCCAGAATAAGCTGTGCGCACTCGGAACCGATCCTCGTGGAGAGGATTCTGTCGTACGGGCAGGGCTCGCCGCCTCTCTGCATGTGTCCCGGAACCGTCACGCGGATCTCCGTTCCGGTCTTTTCCTGCAGGTCTTCAGCGATCTTATAGGAGATCGACGGATATCTCTGCAGAATCTTGTCCATTGCCTTTTTCATATCCTTCTTCGGGAGCGTCGCGATATCCTTGGGGATCGCGCCCTCTGCCACGGCGAGGATGGTAAAATTGCTGCCGCGTGCCTTTCTTCTGTTGATTGCCTCTACGATCTTGTCGATATCGTACGGGATCTCCGGGATCAGGATGACATCGGCACCTGCGGCAATACCGGAATAGAGGGTCAGCCAGCCCACCTTGTGACCCATGACTTCAACAATAAAAATGCGGTTGTGCGATGATGCCGTCGTGTGAATGCAGTCGATGGCATTCGTGGCGACATCGACAGCGCTGTAGAAACCGAAGGTCATATCTGTGCCGTAGATATCGTTGTCTATCGTCTTCGGCAGATGAATGATATTCAGTCCTTCCTCCGCAAGCAGATTAGCCGTTTTCTGTGTTCCGTTGCCGCCCAGAATAACAAGGCAGTCAAGGTTCAGTTTGTAATAATTCTGCTTCATGGCCTCGACCTTGTCGAGTCCGTTCTCGTCCGGCTCCCGCATGAGTTTGAACGGCTGGCGGGATGTACCGAGAATCGTACCGCCGCGCGTCAGAATACCGGAAAAATCATGCGACGTCAGCATACGGTAATCGCCGTAGATCAGTCCCTTGTAACCGTTCATAAAGCCATACACTTCAAGATCCGTGACATTATTCGACAGTCCCTTGACAACACCTCTCATGGTGGCATTCAGCGCCTGGCAGTCGCCGCCGCTCGTCAACATCCCGATTCTTAACATCTTCCGTCCGTCCTTTCCTGACTGTACACCGTGGTACATCATGCGGCAGAATCCGCACCTAACCTGTACCGAATATTATCGCACATCTGCCTCTTCAGCACAAGAAAAAACAGGGTGCCCGCTCAAAGCCCGCTGAACTGTGCTGTAACCATCTGCAGATTGACAATCGATATCTGAATAGGCTATACTTCACTTTATCCGCGCAACCGGGGCAGCAGCGGCGCCCTGTACCTGAAATCCGCTACAGCAGGGGTCATGCCGGACCTGAGGGCCTTAATTGCAGAGCTGCCTTCCGTAAGCGGCGTTGAAGTTCGGGTCTCACGCAACGGAAATCTGCGAACCGTGTCAGGGCAGGAATGCAGCAGCACTAAGCAGAACCTTCCGTGTGACGTGAGACAGCCTGGACCGAGTTGGCTGCGAAAGTAACGTCTGCAACGTCCGTTCGAGGGTCTGGTGCGCGGATTTTCAATTCATTTTCAGATTTCCGTAATCACATTTAATATTGTCAATAATCACATATTTTTCATAGCCGATGCATGACAGTCAGCAAAAAATTTCGCCCGTATGTTTTCGTTTTGATGATGATTGGGGCAGGACATCTGCATTCTGGAATTGTAAACAGCATCTTAAAAATGACCATTGTTCATTTATTTGTTTACAAAGCTGAGCTGGTACGGTACTATAGGCTTAATCGAAAGCCGGGGAAACACAGAAAATGCCGTAGCTGACTGTTTACAGGCGGACACGGCACACAATACAGAAAGGCGGTGCTTACATGAGTTTTGCTACACAGGTGACGCCACAGATTGAGGCGCTTGCAGAGGAGTGTTCGGAAAACACCCAGATTCCCAAAGATCTCTATGCTAAATATGATGTGAAAAAGGGGCTGCGTGATCTCAACGGTCAGGGTGTACGGGCCGGTCTGACGAATATTTCCAATATCGTCTCCTGGGAAATGGTCGACGGAAAAAAAGTTCCCTGTCCCGGCAGGCTCTATTACCGTGGCATCAACATCAATGATCTGGTCAACGGCTTTACTTCCGAAAACCGGTTCGGTTTTGATGAGACAGCTTATCTGCTGCTCTTCGGCCAGCTGCCCGATAAAAAACAGCTTGCTGAATTTTCAGAAATGCTCGCCAACCAGAGAGAGCTGCCCAAAAATTTTGTCCGTGACGTCATCATGAAGGCCTCGAGCAAGGACATGATGAATACGCTCGCGCGCGCTGAGCTCACGCTCTATTATTACGATGACAACGCAGACGACATCTCACTGCCGAATGTTCTCCGCCAGTGCACAAACCTGATCTCGATCTTCCCCATGCTGGCAGTCTACAGCTATCAGGCTTACGATTACTATCACAACGATGAGAGTCTGTATATCCACAAACCGGTTTCGTCTCTGTCCACGGCCGAAAACATTCTTTCCATGCTTCGTCCGGACCAGAAGTACACACCGCTGGAAGCGAAAGTTCTCGATACCTGTCTTGTTCTGCACATGGAGCATGGCGGCGGAAACAACTCGACCTTCACGACGCACGTCGTCACCTCTTCCGGCACCGATACATATGCGACGATCGCTGCAGCGCTCGGTTCACTCAAGGGCCCGAAGCACGGCGGTGCAAATATCAAGGTCATGCGGATGTTTGATGATCTGAAAGAGAACGTAAGGGATACGAAGGACAGAGAAGAAGTAGAAGACTACCTGCGAAAGCTCCTGCACGGAGAAGCCTTTGACCACAAGGGGCTGATCTACGGTATGGGACACGCGGTTTATTCCATATCGGATCCCCGTGCCGTCATTTTCAAGGGCTTTGTGGAAAAGCTTGCGAAAGAAAAAGGCCGCGAGGATGACTGGGGTCTGTACACCATGGTAGAAGATCTGGCGCCGAAGGTCATCGCCAACGAGCGCCACATCTACAAGGGTGTCAGTGCCAACGTTGATTTTTACAGCGGATTTGTCTACAGCATGCTGGGGCTTCCCGTTGAGCTGTACACGCCGATCTTCGCCTGTGCAAGGATCGTCGGCTGGAGCGCACACCGCCTCGAAGAGCTGATCAACGTTGACAAAATCATTCGTCCGGCCTATATGAACATCTGCGAGGAGCACGAATACATCCCGCTCGATAAACGTCCATAAGCATATCCGTCAATCCATCATCGCAAGGGGCAGATCTTCCACCGCGGAGGTCTGCCCCTTCTGCAGATCAGACAACGGTTTCATGCTGAAATACCATCTGCTCTTTGAGTTTTGCGGCAGCCTTTTCTCCGTTGATGACGCGCACGAGCTCCAGGGCAAAATCCATGGAGGCGCCGGGTCCATGTCCGGTCGTCACATTGCCATCCGTCACTGTCGGCACATCCATTGCCTCTGCACCCGTCAGCGTTTTCTCCATGCCCGGGTAGACAACGGCTTTTCTGCCCTTTACGAAGCCGAGTGAACCGAAAACGGAAGGTGCCGCACAGATGGCAGCGACCTGCCTGCCCGCCTGATATTTTTCCGTCAGGAGCGCCCGGAGCGGCTGACATGCCGACAGATTCTGCGTGCCCTCACCGCCGCCGGGAAGGATAAACAGATCTCCGTCCGAAAAATCTGTCTCTTCAAACAGCTGATCTGCCGTCACATCGATGCCGTGCGATCCGTGGATCGTCTTCCGTCCCATAATGGATACCGTCGTCACCTCGTTGCCCGCTCTGCGGAGCACATCCACCGGCGTCAGTGCCTCAATTTCCTCAAGTCCGTCGGCCCAGAAGCTGAATACTCTTGCCATGATTTTTTCCTCCTGATGTAAATTTTAATTGTGCCATTTCTTTGTACCCGAAATATGTCGTCATCTTAACTTCATTCCACATACGAACGGCAAACGGAAAACTGTACTGTATGCCACTCACTGTGGAAACTGTTCAGAAAGCACGGATATGCAGAAGAATGTCTGCCC
>Ga0256406_1000966_pt1 | contig 48450 bp, 37 predicted proteins | sample RumenRJG_03DNA_FD_185986 | JGI IMG/M metagenome (GOLD analysis project Ga0256406, IMG submission 185986) | Bovine rumen microbial communities from Lethbridge, Alberta, Canada - RJG_03 | ecosystem: Host-associated > Mammals > Digestive system > Stomach > Rumen | place: Canada: Alberta | collected... | reverse complement strand
GTTCCTGATAGACCATGATGCCATAGGTAGGTTCTAAGATTGGACGTAACCTTTCCTCCCGATAAGTGACTTTCTCTAAGCCTTTCTTACGCTGAGCAAACGTATGGATATACGCCATAGGGCCAGGACGGCAAAGAGCGATGACGGAAGTCATATCGGCAAAACATTCCGGATGGATCTCTTCTACTGTTTTCCGCATCACAGAAGAAGTATCCAGCTGGAAAATTCCATAAAGATCCAGCCGATTCAGCGTCTCATAGACTTTCGGATTATCGAGATCGTGATAGATATTCGGAAGCTTCTTCCCGTTCTGAGAGATGCGGTTTTCGATATCTTCCAAGAAAGAAAGATTCGAAAGTGAGAGGATATCCATTTTCAGAAAACCCATCCTCTCCATATAGGGATATTCGTATTCGACGGTTCCATACATACCTTCGCTCATCGGGCAGGTGTGATAGATTTCGTCTTTGGAAAGGATGACACCCGGAGCATGGATAGAGGTGTTATAAGGTAAACCGAGCAGGGATTCGGCAATATCGCAGATCTTACGGTAATAGGGATCGGCATAAAGACGTTGGAAACGATAGCCGTGTATCTTCGAAGCCAGAGCTTCCTGGAAAGTCGCAGCTTTATCGTCGATTTCCCGCGTCAGATTCTTCAATCGATTTTCATTGAATCCTAAAGCCGGCCCGATCAGATTGAGACAGGACTTCGGTTTCAGGCGTGGGAAAGTGATGATGGTCGCGGTATGTCTTTCCCCGTATTTCCGTTTCAGATAAGCCGCTACTTCGTCTCTTCTGGTATCGATGAAGTCGATATCGATATCTGGCATGGTCTTTCGATAAGGGTTGAGGAAACGTTCGAAAGTAAGATCAAACCGAATCGGATCAACTTCGGTGATAGAAAGAGCATAAGCGACAAGAGAACCACCGGCACTACCTCTTCCGGGACCGACACGGATACCGGAATTCTTCGCAAAACTCACATAATCTTCAACGATCAGGAAGTACGAAGAAAAGTGCATCGAGGAGATGACGCTGAGTTCATAATCGAGTCTTTCCTGATAGACTTTCGGAACCGGAGAGCCGACTCTTTTTTCAAGTCCGGCCTGCGCTTTCGTACGAAGAGCATTATCCTCGTCAGGATAAGAAATCATCTCCCCTCTTTTTTCAAAGAAGGAGAAGTTCAGTTTTCTGGCTAAGTTATCGGCTTCCGCAATATCCTGCATCCGATAGATGCTGTTGAGAGCTTTAGGAGAAAGAAGGAAATAAGGGCCTTCCTTAGGAAGAGAAGACGCAATTTCTTTAGTTCTGGCTTTCTCAAGAAGTGCGGTTTTATAAGCATCGTCTTTCCGTAGATATTCAACTTTCGGGAAAGCCAAAGACTTATAACCATGATCAAAAAGATATTGATAAAGAGTTGGAGCTTCTTCCTGATCCAAAGAAGAATAGATTTCGAGTCCGAAATAGAAATCCTCTCCGAAGATTTCCCGATACGTGAGAATATCCGGAGAAATAGCTGTCAAGAAAGGTGTTGCAAAGAAATTCTGGTCCGTTCCGAGAACCAATACCAATCCCTCGTGATATTTTCTCAATAACTGGGTACCGATCACTTCCTCTTTGAGAGCGATAAGTTCACAGAGGTTTCGGTAACCCTGTTCATCTTTAATAAATAAATAGGCCGTATAGGGATAAACACGGCTTGAACCAAGCTTCGTTTCATAACCAAAAAGAGCCTTGATGCCTTCTTTCTCGCAGGCATCGGCAAAGCTAGGATAGGCATAAAGATTCGTGTCGCAGACCGCGAGCGAAGAATAGCCGAGTTCCTTTCCTCTTTTCACATATTCTTCGGGGAGAATCGTCGAGGAAGAAAACCGGTAACTCGTGTGCGTGTTGAATTGGCTTGGCATATCTTTATTATAGTCAAAACCCCCTTAGTTCCCTAGTACCGAATCTGTCGAAAACAGTCCTAAGTTTTTCCCGTATTTCGAAGGAAAAGCAGAAATGTTAACGAAAACAGCTGTTTTCGCTCTCTTTAGTGGAATTCCGCACTTTGCGAATCCACCTTTCATGGTATATAGTACTGATACCTCGAGGAAGACAATATGGATAGCAACATCATTTACGGCAAAATACCCGTCAAAAACGCCTTGGTCGGTAAGCGGAAACCTATCCGCGTTTTTCTGAACGCCGATCATCCTGATCCGGAGATCCAGTCTCTTGCCCGCAAGAGCAATGTCCCGGTCAAACTCATCAGCAATGCCGAGCTAAGCCATTTAACCGAGAATAAAAACCACCAAGGAGCTGCTGCCTCGATTCCCGAGTTCCGCTACACTCCTCTGGAGAAAATAATCGAAGACGTCAAAGATAAAAAAGAGTCCACCATCATCCTGCTCGATGGTATCGAGGATCCAGTCAATTTCGGTTCCATCATCCGTTCGGCAACCGGTTTCGGTGCCGATGCTATCATCATCGGAAAGAATCGTCAGGTACCTGTAACCGGCACCGTCAGCAAGATTGCAACCGGCGGAGAAGAGATTGTTCCAATCGCTCAGGTCACCAATCTTTCTCAGTCCATCGAAGCATTGAAAAAAGTCGGCTATTGGATTGTCACTTCCGCTGGCGAAGGAAAAGATGTCTATGATGAAATCAACTATACTGGCAAGATTGTTCTTGTCATCGGATCGGAAGGATTCGGTGTTTCCCGTTTAGTAAGAGAACACTCCGATTTCATCGCCTCGATTCCTCTTCCTGGTCAAGTCAAAGCCCTCAATGCCGCTATCGCCTGTGCTGTCTTCTTAAGTGAAATCAACTCCTATCGCCGCAAACATCAGAAGTAATAAATATTAGGTTTTTCTATATTTCTGTTTTTCCTTTTCTTATGAAAGGAGGGTTTTCTTATGCCCTTTTCGCAACCAGATAAGCCAATCTTGGCTATCTGCTGTTCTCCTTATCTTTCAAAGCTCTACAACCGGACACTGGAAACTTATACACCGCACGAACCTCTCCAGGCCGGTACCTATGGGTTTGACGATCTGAATCTCGAAGAAGTCGTGATATTAGCAAAGGAAGACAAAGAGGCTCAGGAAGAGCTCCTTTGCCGGCTTACTCAGCTTCTGCATTTTTATGCGGAGAGAACTTCGCATCGCTGTCCACAGCTCGATTATTATCTTCTCTATTCCTACTATCAGGAAACCGCACTGAAACTGTGCAAACAGTATCAGCCAGGCAAAGGAGATTTTCTCCACTATCTACGGAAGAGCCTGCACTTCACCTATGCCAGAGCTTTGAACAAAGTGAAAAAGGAAGAGGAACTTGCTCAGAGCTATTTCACCTATCTTCCGCCTTCTCTTTCTCCCGAGACTTTTCGGGATTCCGCAAGTGACTCCATGATTGAAAGCATCACTCTGAAAATCGACCTTCAGAACTTTTTAGATTCTCTCGACGATGAAAACCGCAATATCTTCCGTATGTATCTCGATGGCTACACCTTGAGAGAAATCGGAAGCACTCTGCAGATAAAGCTCTCAACGGTCGATCACCGCGTGAAGAAAATGATGAGCGACTTTGTGAAGAAAGTGAAATTCTCGGATTCTTCTCATTGATGCACCCTTTAAATTTCTCCTTCTTCTCCATTAGAATAGTGATATGAGTCAATTGAAAATCTCTGTCATCATCCCCGTTTACGAGGAAAAAGAATATCTCTCTTCTTGTCTTGATTCCTTGCTGAATCAGGACTTCAAAGAAAACTATGACATTCTCCTTATCGAGACTGGCTCCGATGATGGATCGGACCAGATCTGCAAAGCGTATCAGGAAAAGGCACCGAACCGCGTCTTCTGGTATCACTACCCAGAAAACAAAGGTATTTCCTATGCTAGGAATCTGGGACTTCTCCATGCGATGGGAGAATACGTGACGTTTGTCGACGGCGATGACACCGTTTCCAAAGACTATTTATCCTCCCTCTACTCCGAAACCGGAAACAGCGATATCGCAATTGTCACCGGTGGCCACGATATTGTCGATGGAGAAGCTAGTAAGAAAGTGAAATCCGTTTCCTATCACGGAGACGGAAACAAAGCTCTTCTGAAGTTCTACTCCGGCAAAAAGAAATATTTCAATTACACTTGCTGGGCAAGACTCTACAAGCGGAGTTTCCTGCAGGCAAATAAGCTCTATTTTCCTAATGAAGTAGGAGTCTACGAAGATTTCATCTTCCTTAACGAAGCCTTTTCCTGTTCCTGTCAGACGGTTTTCTTCAAGGAAGTCATCTATCATTACAGGAAACATTCTTCTTCCACATTAGCAAAAAAGAAGGATCATCTTACGTCAGCTCTCTCAGCGCTCCAGCTTTCAAAGATGCGTGTCTCTATGAGAAATCCGGAGTTAGCAAAGAAGCTCTTTTCTCACTTATCTTTCCGCTTCTCTCTCAGAATTCGAAAAGAGATTAAGAAGCTAGCCAATAGCGAAGGAAAAGACAAGAAGAAACTACAGGAGGAAACGAAAGAGAAGCTTGCTCTTCTCTTCGTAAAGTAACTAAATGGACGAAGAAAGATTCTCCACGATTCTCAATACGCTCTACTTCCAAAGAAAGAAAGACGGCATTAAAAACGACTTCGGTAAGACACTGATTTTCGGTGGTTCTCTTCCTTATCCGAACGCTCCTCTTATCGCCGCTTCTTCTTCCCTTCTATCCGGGAACGGATTCACGGCTTTAGGCGTACCGGAAAAGATCTATCCAATCGTAGCTTCCCGTGCCGAAGAAACCATCATTTACGAACTTTCCTTAGCTCCAGAAGATTTGGTCTACACAAAAGAAAATCTAACTAGAATATTTTCTTCTTATCCTTCCATTCTTTTCGGAAACGGGATCAAAGACGATGAAAACAATCTTCTTCTCTTAAAAGAAATACTTTCTTCTTATCACGGGAATCTGATTCTCGATGCTACCGGTTTGACTCTGTATGGAAAACTGACCGAAGAAGAAAGAAAGAATCATGCCTGTTCCTTCCTTCTTCTGACTCCACACCTAGGAGAAGCAAGAAGGCTTTTCTCGCTGACACAAGGTAGCCGAGACCCGAAAGACTACGAAGAAATCGCCAAAGGCTTTGCAAAGAAATATAACGTTCATATTCTTCTGAAGAGTGTCTCTTCTCTCTATATCACACCGGAAGGAAAGTCCTTTGAAAGTTCTTATGAGCCTACTCCTTCTTTAGGAAGAGCCGGTTCGGGAGATGGATTAGCCGGTTATATCGCAGGCCTTTTTGCCTATGCGACAAAACTTTTTGCTCCCGATGAAATCGTCCTTTTCGCCGATCAGTTCCTCCACTCCCTTGCTCATTTTGCCGAAACAAAACAAGGAGCGGGATCTCTCGATATCCGCTCCGTGGAAAGTTATTTTGTTCCTTTTCTGCTCTCGTATCGGAAAGAATCAGTTTGCTGAACCGGCGTAATAGTTCTTCAGAAGAATCGTGTTCTCCTGACAATTGAACATCGAATAACCATCGTGGTTATAGACGTCTTTACGGTTATAAGTAAACGGCTTCAGTTTTGAATCCAGGAATACACCGCCTGCTTCTTCGACAACCAGTTCCGGAGCACAGGTATCCCACTCTTTTGTTTGGTCGGTGAAGCGGATAGAAAAGTCACCTTTTCCTGCCGCTAACATGACCGCTTTTGTGGAAGCACCGGAAGCAATAGCCTGAGCAACTTTATCTTTGTTGACTTCCAGTACCTCTTCTTCTTCGGGAAGAACATGAGTGCGTGACATCAAAGCAATCAGATGGTCCGTTCTTGAAGAAACATGGAGTCTTTCTTCTTTGCCATCCGGAGAAACAAAGTAAGTTCCTGCTCCTTTTAAGGCATAAGCAAAAGCCTGTCTAGCCGGAAGAGCGATAAAAGAAGCGACCGGAGCATGGTCGACCACTAAGGCAAGATTAATACCGAAAGTTCCATCGTGATGGACAAAGTCGGCCGTTCCATCCAAAGGATCCACGATAAAAAGGGCTCTTTTCTGAAGCCGCGAAGAATCGTCTGCTTCCTCTTCGCTGAGCCAAGCAATATCCGAAAAGACGGAGAGCTTCTTCCTCAATAAAGCATCGCTAGCGATATCGGCATCGGTGACCGGGGAATTATCCTCCTTGATCTTGACCGAGAAGCCTTTCTGATAAATCCGTAAGACTTCGGCGGAAGCTTCTTTTCCCGCCTCGATCATCGCCCGGAGTTCACTCTCGTACATCACTTCACCTCCGGAAGCTCGTTCAAAGCTTCGACAACCTTCTCGGAATCCTCCAGCGAACGGAGTTTACAGCCTGAAGCCGCTAAATGTCCACCACCGCCGAAAGCTAAGGCCGTGATCTGGACGTTATAGTGTCCGTCACTTCTTAACTCGACACGGATGGAGCCGTCTTCCTGTTCGGTGAACTGAGCCCAGATCGGTCTACCATCGAGAAGAGAAATCAGGTCCACACGGTTAGAAGCATCGTTTTCTTCAATTCCTAAAGGAGCATAGGCATCCCGAGGGACTTTGACATAAGTGACTTTTCCCGATGTCTTAAGATGGTCATAGACATAGGAACGGAAACGGAGAGAGGCGCTGTCCTGACGATAAAGCACGGCGTAAAGCTTCCGGTAATCCGCACCGACCTCAATCAGTTTCTTAGCAATCTCCAAGGTACCGGGTTCCGAATCACAGCGGAAACGATCGGTATCCGTGACAAGCCCAAGATAGAAAAGATCCGCGCTGCAGGCAGGGATTCTTCCATAGCGAAGAAGAAGGCATCTCGCTAAAGCCAAAGTTGCCGAAGGAGCATCGGCATCACGGAAGACCGGATAGGAATAAGTGCCATTAGCTATGTGATGATCGACACAGACCAACTTCTTGCAGAGAACATAGTTTTTATCTTCGATACGGGCACCATCGGAGACATCGACGATGAAGCCTAACGACTTCTTATAGGTTTCTTCGTCAAGAATATCACTCGGATCAAGAAGCTCTTCGAGATACTTCGGATGGGAACCGACCGCGTAGACTTTCTTCTGCGGGAAGAACTCTTTGAGAGCTCTCTTCATCCCGTAGACAGATCCTAAGCAATCGCCGTCCGGATTGACGTGGCCGAATAAGACGATGCTATCGGCTTTCTCGACTTCGTCAAAGACACGGGCGATATCTTCTTTTCTGTATTCCATAGGCTACCCCTTTCTTTTCGGCGAAAGAAAAGGCCCTGCAAAGAGGGCTCTTTCCTTTTCGATACAAAGTTCAGTTGTTTTCGTCTTCGTCGTCATCCATCGACATATCGGAGCCGCTCTCTTCACCGAGCTCTTCCTCTTCGTCATCGCTCTTCTTCTCTTCGCCTTCCTCATCGGAAGAATCTTCATCGGAAGTATGGGCCGGTTTCTCATCGTCCTCATACTCATCGAGCGAGTAGACTTCGTTCATATCGATGTGGATATCTTCGAACTTCTCATGTTCGCGGAGAACCCAGGTGTTGTTCTCCTTGATGACGAAACGGCCATCGAGCGTCAAATCGGTATAGAAGCGGGAAGCGATCTTGAGAAGATCATCCTCTTTCTCCATGCCGATTCCCTGACCGACCGCAAGAAGCAGATCCGAGAACTTCATCGGAACGCTCTTGTTGCCATTATCTTCGTAAGACTTTTTCAGAACATCGTAAGCAACATCCATCAATGATTTATTCGCCATAAAGGTCTCCTTGTATTCTGTTATAAAACTCTTCCTAAGTATACTCTTTCCCCGTGGGAGAACAAAGTTTTTTAGGCTTCTTCCTTGTCCTGAGAGGACATTCTCTCCGGCGCGGAAACGCCGATCAGGCCTAAAGCATCAGCTAAGACGATGCGGCAGGCTTCGACTAAGCCTAAGCGTTCGTTGGTGAGCGGAAGGTTGTTCTTATCGAGAACATAGCACTTCGTATAGAACTCGTTGATAGCAACCGCAAGGGTGTGGACGTAGTTGGTGACTTTATAAGGTTCGTTCTCACTCAAGGCATCCTGAATGACATTCGGATAATCCTTTAAGAGAAGAAGCAGATCCTTTTCGGAATCGCTGACAAGTAAGTCACCCTTATAGTTGAGAGGATAGAATTCTTTCCCTTTCGCTAAGATGCCGCAGAGACGGGCGTGCGTGTACTGCGCATAGTAGACCGGGTTTTCACTTCCCATGGTCTTCGCGAGGTTGATATCGAAATCGAGATGACTCGAAGCCGCGCGGGAAACGAAGAAATAACGGGTAGCATCGACACCGACTTCCTCGATGAGTTCCTTCATCGAGATGGCGTTACCGGTACGCTTCGACATCTTGAATTCTTCGCCGTCCTTGAAGAGACGGACCATCTGAATCAGAAGAACGTTCAAGGCATCCGGATTATGACCTAAATCCTTCTGCGAGGATTTGATACGGGTGACATAACCATGGTGATCGGCACCGAAGAGGTCGATCAGAAGATCGAAGCCACGGCTGAACTTATCGTTGTGATAGGCGATATCGGGAAGAAGATAGGTATAAGCACCATCGCTCTTGATCAAGACACGGTCCTTATCGTCGCCGTCTTTCGTGGTGTTGAGCCATAAGGCACCATCTTTTTCATAGCAGTATGGCTTCAGCTTCTCTAAGACCTTCTCGACATCTCCACGGTCACGGATTGCTTTTTCGGAAGTGTAGACATCCTGATCGACACGGAATTCGTGAAGATCTTTCTTGATGGCATCGAGTAAGAAGGCTCCGCCGAATTTCTTGAATTCCGGAAGATGGCTATCGGGATCCTTGGTGTAAGCATCGCCGACTTTTTCTTTCAATGCTTTAGCGACTTCGATGATCTCTTCTCCATGATATCCGTCTTCAGGGATATCCTTCTTGATACCGAAGAGTTCAAGATAACGGGCTTCGACCGATTCGGCAAGATGATCCATCTGATTGCCGGCATCGTTGACATAGTATTCACGGGTGACTTCATAGCCACCTTTCTTATAGATACGGGCTAAAGAGTCACCGATAGCTGCGCCTCTGGCATGGCCTAAATGAAGAGTGCCGGTCGGGTTAGCCGAAACGTATTCGATATCGACTTTCTTCCCTTTACCGACAGTGAGTTCTCCATAATGCTCTGGATTCGAAGTGATCTGTGAGACAATCGCACCTAAGGTATCGGCCTTGAGGAAGAAATTGAGGAAACCGGGTTTGACGGCTTCGAGATGATCGACGCCATCCAAAGAGAAGGTGGCAGCGATTTTCTCCGCTAAGGCAAGCGGAGCCATGTGGGCACCTTTGGCCTTACGGAAAGCGATGTTGGAGGCATAGTCTCCGTGGTCGCGATTATCGCTCGGGGAGAGCTGAATCTCCTCGGCTTTCGCTTCGATACCGAGTCCGTTTAAGACTTTGACAAGCTCGGCTTTGATGTTTTCCTGAATATCCATAATGAGCAATCTCCTTACTCTTTGATCATCAATACCGTCGCATAGACGATGATGGCTTCTTTCTTTCCGACGACACCTACTTTTTCGCCGGTGTTGGCGCTGAGTCCGATTCTGCTTTTATCGAGAGAAAGAAGATTCGCCAACGACTCTTTGATCTTCTCCCGATAAGGTTTCAGCTTCGGTTCCTGCAAGAGAATATCGACCACGACATTGTTGAGGTGATACCCTTCCTTCTTCATCTCCTCAAGCGCGAAAGAAAGAATCTTAACGGAATTCATATCTTTCGTCTTCGGGCTGTTATCGGGGAAATAGACCCCGATATCTTCTTTTCCTAAGCCAGAGAGGATAGCGTTAGAAAGTGCATGCAGAACGATATCTCCATCCGAATGGGCCAAAACATGAATTGAGCCCTCAATAGGAACCTGAGCAAGAAGAAGATGAGAACCTTCTTCCTGTATCAAGGTGTGGATATCGTAACCGAAACCTTGCCGTAACTCCATATAGTTTACTTTTTCTTCGCGGCGGAACGGATATAGAGAATATCCCCGTCTTTGACGACATAATCCTTACCGACTGTCTGCATCTTACCGGCTTCCTTGACGGCGTTCTCACTTCCGTAATGAAGAAGATCGTCATAAGAATAGACTTCCGCTTTGAGGAAGAACTTCTGGAAATCGGTGTGAATGACACCGGCGCATTCCGGAGCCGTCATCCCTTCATGGAAGGTCCAGGCACGGACTTCATCTTCACCGCCGGTGAAGAAAGTGCGTAAGCCGAGGATGTGATACGCGGCGAAGGTGACTTTATCCAAGCCGGTCTGAGAAGTACCGAGAGAAGCAAGATAATCCTTGCGGTCTTCGGCAGAAACGCGGGAGAGTTCCTCTTCGATACGGGCCGAAACCGGAATGCACTCCGCATGGTTAGCTTTCGCATATTCCGCAAGAGCTTTGTAATATGGGTTAGCCATAGGATCCGCATAGGATTCCTCATCGACATTGCCGACATAGATGACCGGCTTCAGGGTGATGAGGTTAAAAGTCTTGGCTAAGGGTTTCTCTTCGGTAGAAAGCTCAATCTGAGAAGCGAGCTTTTCGTTCTTAAGACCTTCGAGAAGTTTACGGATAGCCGAAACTTCAAGAAGTTCGTCCTTGTTCTTCGTGGTTTCCGCATGGCGGACAACTTTTTCATAGCGCTTCTGAAGAACATCGATATCGGAAAGCATCAACTCGAGGTTGATTTCGTTGACATCGGCGATCGGGTCGACCGGTCTTCCGTTATAGGTGATGATCTCACTGGAATCGAAGCAACGGACGACGTGGATGATAGCATCGGTCGAACGGATGTTTCCTAAGAACTGGTTCCCTAAACCTTCGCCCTTGGATGCCCCTTTGACAAGACCGGCGATATCGGTGAATTCGAAAGTAGCCCGGACCGTCTTCTTCGGGTTGAAGATCTTGACCAATTCATCGACTCTCGGGTCATTGACCGCCACGACGCCGGTGTTCGGCTCGATGGTGGCGAAAGGATAGTTCTCCGCCAAGACGTGGTTGTTGGTGATGGCGTTGAACAATGTGGACTTACCGACGTTCGGTAATCCGACGATACCTGCCGTTAAACTCATTTTCGTACCTCTTTAAAATGCAACGTAAAATAACGCGGTCTTTATTATAGTTATTTACTGCTGTTATGCAAAGAAAAGAAAGATATTAGAAAGAAAATCAGTTACTGAAAGAGACATAGACATCGCTGTCTACACGAGGAAGCAGAGTCGAAAGTCTGCGGTAATTGTCTCCGTCTTTGATGTAGAGAGTCTGATAGGTCTTGTTATTGACGTTGAGAAGAGTACTCAGATCACTCTGATAAAGATTTACCTGGCGGGAAGGAAGAACCAAGAGCGTTCCTAAGGAAGCCTTGGTTTCATTATCTTTATCGGCATAATCGTAGAAAGTAAGAGTGATGCCTTTCGTCAATTTGCGATAGAGAGAAAGTACGTTCTGAGAATCATGACTCGTTGTTCCAAAGAGTGGGAAAACGGCTTCTTTTGTCAGATCCGTATCGGTATATAAGCCATCGTAAAGATAGGTAGCGGAATCAATAGTGACACTATCTTCCAAACCGGTAAAGGAAGAAAGAGTAAGAGGAGCCGGAACAAGCTTTCCGGAGCTGTCTTTCGTGTAATCGAAAGTCGCCGTGATCGGATCAAGAGAAGAAGCTACATAACTGCCGGTCGAATTATCGTAAAAAGCGATGGAAACTTCTCCTTTGTAATCATAGACAAGAGCCACTTTGATATCCTTATCCGGCATGGTCGAATACGGATTCGTTTCACTGGTTCCATCGTCTCGGACAAGCTTGGCTTCGATAAAGACAAGAGAGGAATCCGACACTGCCGTTTCTGCATCGGTAATATAGGTTGTTATTGCTTCACCGGCATTGATTTTACGGACGATATCCTCTTCCTTCGTCCCAGCATAATCACTAGGATAATCATAGGTAATCGTCAAGGAACTCCATTCATGATAAGAAGCTAAAAGAGTCACTTCTCCACCCGGAAGTTTATCGTTGAGGAAGGAAAAAGTCTTACCGTTATAGGTGTAATAAAGGAAGTTTGCATTCTCTTTACTCGGAGTATAGGAAGTAAGAACGCTCTCTCCTAACGTGTCCCCTTCGAAATAGGTATTGGAAATCGTGTGGCTCGTCTCCCCATTGAGAGTTCCGCCATTATAATCCAAGGTAAGGGTAACCTGTTCATCCCATTTCAGATACAGATCGATATCCTGATCGAGAATCGGAGAATCGAGATAGAAAGGAGAAGTAAATTCGGGATCGAGATAAAAACCGGAGAAACGATAGCGTATATCTTGGCTCTCATTGAGATAGGTATAAACCGAAGAAGCAACGGAATAATCGATTTCGAAGTTCTCTTTCATCAGATCCTTGAGTTCCTCTTCGATGGAAGCAGAGGCTTTGAAAGAAGTGGAAGGGAAGCCTTCCATTTCAAAATGGACCGTGATGGTAGGATCCGAAGTCCAATGGGCGAAAAGATCGACATTGCTATTCATCGGGAAAGACATACCATCGCTACCGAAAGATTCATCGAAACGGTATTGGCCAGGTTCCACATCCATATTCAGAGAATAATGCGTGACGTTATTTTCATCGGTGGAAGAAACCAAAGGATATTCCGAATACCAGTAATCGAAATTGAGATGATCCTTGCTATCTTCCGCAGTCGGAAGATACTTCGTGTTCGGAATGCCTTTGGTGGCATAACCGCTTAAGACATTGCCGGAGAAAGAAGAAGAATCCAGTTCCGGAGCGACAAAAGAACCGTTCTCGGTTCCGTCTCCAAGATGGAAAGTGAGAGTGATCAGAGGTTCGAAGTAAGCATAGAAAGTATCGGTACCATAGGGATAGTAAAAATAGGATTGCCCATCGCTATAGAGTCGTTTGTTGATGACTCGATAAGCACCGTTACTATCTTTTTCTCTCCAGCCGACAAAGTAATAACCTTCTTTGACCGGAGTCGGAATCGAAACCAAGATCGGGGTACCCGCTTTACCTTCAATATAGGTGGTCTGAAAATTCTCGTCGGTAAAAGTTCCTCCGTTCAATTCAAAATTGATTCTCCCGCTGACGTAGGTCCTGCAGGAGGCGAGAGGAGAGAAAAAGGTGACCGCTAAAAGAACAGGCAGAACTTTTTTCTTCATCGGTGCCATTATAACATGCACACCTTTTAAAAAGCCTCTATGGCGAGAAAGGAAAAGCGATAATTTCCAGTCGATGGAAAAAAGTTTGCTTACTTCTTTTTGCTTACCCCATCAAGCACTTCACCGCTTCCTCAGGATACGTATCATTCTTTTGTTTTGAAGTCCGTGTTTCCATCCGAGAAAGGCATATTTATCTCAGGGTGTGTATATTTCGTGTGATAAGTAGCAGGAGAAGGGAACCCGACTCTTCCGATTGCCTTTGTCTCAACGTAAGTCCTCGACTTCTTGAAAGCCTGGGGTATGCTCTCCTTCTGAATAGAGGTCTTCGAAGAAGGAGCCGTGTTCTTGGCGCAGAAATCGGTTGCTTCATGAATGAGCATTGCGCCACGGCAAAGAGAGGTTGTTACATCCTGAACCTTGCCGTCACGGAGATTATCTCGAATCGCCATGAGAGTACCTAATGCAAGAACAAAGCCAGGCATATAGTCAAGCGGTACGCCGTTCAGATTGACCGGGTTCTCCCTCGAACCGTTTCGAATGGATAGGCCAGTGATATCTTCGGCTAAAGGCGCCCAACCCGGACGTGTCTTCCACGCAGTATCCGAGAAACACATCAGGTTCGAATAGATGATATTCGGATTGATTTCTCTTATCTCTTTTAAGGAGAGACCGAACTTATCAAAGCAGCCGTTCTGAAAGGAGTATGTGATGATATCGGCTTCTTTGATCAGCTCCTTCATCTTTTCCAAATCTTCTTTCTTATTGAGGTCAAGCTGAATTGAGTTCTTTCCTTCCCAGCCATCTAACTCCAGCATCGCCTCTTCCTGATGGAGATAATCGCCTCTTCTCACCATCAATACATCCGCTCCGTATTCGGCTAAGATTCTGGAGCAGGCAGGGCCGGCGATGATATGTGTGAGATCTAAAACCTTGATTCCGGAAAGAGGGCCTCTGGAAAGATCCTTGCTTAACTCCATCTTATGATTGCCTTCTTCCGTAAAGCGGATCAAAGGCATATCTTTCAAGGCTTTTCCGACTTCGCCTTCTTCGAATTCTTCTCTGGTTCTTAAAACACAGGCAGCGGCACCACAGGAGAAGGCCCGCTCTTCCAATTCATGGGAATCCAATTTCGAGATGACCTTGGCAAGATATTTCCGGTCTCTTCCAGTGGATGTGAGAGTGAACTTCTCACTCGGCTTATTGAGTTTCAGTTCCTCGACAAGTTTTCTTTGTTCCGACTGGTTATAGACATGGAAAGAAATATAGCGATTATCCTTGGTCTTATATTTATAGAAGGAACCATTCAAAGCATTATCCACCAAGATGGCCGAATGAAGACGGGATTTCTTAAAGGCTTTGTTGCCGGTGTAGTTAGCCATATACAGGCGGATAGCCTGCATACCGCTATAAGCAATATCCGTGTAAATGCGTTCTCCTTTTAAATCGGCACCACGTAGTTCACCGATCTCACTAGCAACTTCCGCACAGAGAGAAAGGACGGCAGCAATGACCGGAGTCTGTAAGACCTTCTCCGGTTGATAGAGTTTATCGACGGCTTTCTTTCTTAACTTTGCTAAGACAAAGGCGATAACATTCGGGAAAGGGTTTTCGGCTAAGTAGTTGCGTTTCAGTTCTTTCTCGGTTTCCGGATCGGCAATAAAAGTAAGAGGAAGAGTCATATCGATATCAAGAAGAGAAGAGAGATAATCGTAGACGCGCTGAGCATCCTCTGCCTTTTTCAGCAAGACTTCCTCGGTTTCCTTAGACATTTCTCTTTTTCCTCCTATATTTTCATCGCAACTTCGTAGGCTCTCCAAATGACACTGCGGAGATTACCGATATGACGGCAATCCCCGACTTGATAGACGTTTCCTTTTTCTTCGGCTAACGGTGTTGGAATATAGCCGACGGAAGAAATCACCGAATCACAAGGAATCTCAATTATCTTTCCGCTCTTATCTTTTGCCAAAACACTTCCTTCTTTCACTTCACTGACCGAAGTCTCCAAATAGACCGGGACTTTCTTCCAAGCAAACCACTCTCTTAAGTAAGAGGAGTTAGCTAAACAGACACCTTTCTGAGAAATAAGGTCATCCTTCATCTCGACAATCGTTACTTCATGGCCGTTTAAAGCAAGGTCATAGGCAATCTCACAACCGGTGAGTCCACCACCGATCACTGCGACTCTCTTTCCGACCTCTTTTTTACCCGTCAGATAATCGCAGGCTTCGATCATTCTTTCATGTCCGGGGAGTTTTCCTAATACTCTCGGTTTCGAACCGGTAGCGATGATGACTGGATTTCCACCGAAAGTTGAAAGGTCTTTGATCTCGCTATTAAGATGAATCTCGATGTTCAATCTCTTCATCTCGTTCTTATACCAAGTGAGCAACTCACGTAACGGCTCTTTATAAGACTCACTCGAAGCTGCGACAAAGACACCCCCGAGATGATCTTCTTTTTCATAGATCACCGGCACATGGCCACGTAACTTCAGGTCTCTGGCCGCTTCCATACCACCGATACCGCCACCGACGATGATGACTTTCTTCGGATTCTTTGTTCTCTCGAGATGATGTTTTTCTTTCTGCATCGTCTCCGCGTTGATGGCACAGCGGGAAAGATGTAAGGAGTCATCCAAATCCTGATCGTTCGGAACGCCTTTATAATGGCACATCGTAAAGCAGGCGTTATGACAACGGATGCACGGACGGATCTGATCGTCCTGATCGTTGAGATACTTCGTGAACCATTCCGGATCGGCTAAGAACTGCCTTGCAATACCGACACCATCGATCTTTCCTTCTTCAATCGCTTCGGCACCGGCATCCAGGGTCATCCTTCCGGCGCAGACCAAAGGAAGCTTTGTAAAGTTACGGATATGCTCCACGTATTCAAGGTTGCAGTTATCCGGCATATAAATCGGTGGATGAGCCCAATACCAGGCATCGTAAGTTCCGTTATCGCAGTTGAGCATATCGTAGCCGGCTTCCTCTAAGAATTTGACGGCAATCTCGGATTCCTTCATATCTCTACCGGCCTCGACATAATCTTCTCCCGGCAAAGCGCCTTCTCGGAATCCTTTGGTCTTCGAGACAACCGAGTAACGTAAAGAGACAGGGAAATCTTCTCCGCATTCCTTCTTGATGGCTTTGACAATTTCGGCAGCGAAACGATAACGGTTCTCTAAGCTTCCGCCGTATTCATCGGTTCTCTTGTTGACATATTTCAGAGTGAACTGATCCAGAAGATAACCTTCGTGCACCGCATGGATCTCAACGCCATCCACACCCGCTTCCTTGCAGAGTTTAGCGGACTTTGCAAAAGCATCGATCATCTCCTGAATCTCTTCCTTTGTCATCTCTCGGGAGGGAACTTTATCCGACCAGCGATTCGGACTAGGAGAAGCACTCGCCGTGATCTTATCCAGATTCAGAACCGGTTTTGAAATCGCCCGTAAGAACTTGTTGGTATAGAGCTTTTCCATCGCCTGAGAAATAGTGAAGGAACGACCGAAACCAGCTGTCAATTGGATGAACAGCTTTGCTCCCGTTTTATGGAACTCCGGCATCCATTTGGCTAAGTCCCTAAACATCTTCTTATTCTTATAAAGCCACTGCCCGTACATCGGATTGTAGACAGGCTGACAGCCAGGTAACAATAAGCCGACGTTGTTTTTAGCAACTTCCAAGATAAAATCCGCTCCGTCTTTATCGAAGTGATTCTTTTCCATCCAACCGAATAAGTCGGTTCCACCCATCGAAGTCAAAACAATGCGGTTCTTGATGGTGACATTACCGATCTTCCAAGGCGTCAACAATATTTTCTTCTGTTCTTCTTTGGTCATGATAGAAAGCCCTTTCTTACTTTAAATTCTAACACAAAAGAAAGACGTAATCTGTTCCATTTAGTCTTACAACTTTTCATGGTGTTGCTCTTTTTGTCGAATCCTGAAATCTGTCCTTTTATGAACATATAATGTTCAGAAACAACTTTCTACCGAATCAAAAAAAGGGGGCTATGTTTCCATAGTCCCTATCGGTTCAGATAGGATTCGATTAGTGATGATCGTGATGGAACGGACGACGTTCACCCGAAGGCTTTCTCTCCGGACGATCGACATATCCTTCCGGCTTCGGTAAGAACTCACGATGCGAGACATCGATTCTGCCCTGGGCATCGACACCGGTGACGATGACTTTGAGAGTATCGCCAAGGTGGCAGACATCCTCCACTTTCTCCACACGGTTCCAGCCGAGTTTCGAGATGTGGCATAAAGCATCGGTGTTGCCGAAGAGGTTGACGAAAGCACCATAGGATTCGATACGGACGACCTTGGCATCGAAGACATCGCCGACCTGAGCGACGCGGGCGATATCCATGATCATGCCATAAGCCTTATCGATCATAGCCTGATTGACGGAGTAGATGATGACTCTACCATCATCGTTGATATCGATCTTGACTTCCTTGTTGCAGGCATCGACGATACCGTTGATGACCTTGCCCTGGGAGCCGATGACTTCACGGATCTTATCCGGGATGATGTTGAATCTCTTCATCTTGAGCGCATACGGAGAAAGCTCCTTACGCGGCTCCGGAATCGCAGCGAGCATGACAGAAAGAATCTTCGCTCTCGCCGGCTTTGAAGCATAGAGAGCTTCCTTTAAGACATCGCGGGTGATACCACGGATCTTGATATCCATCTGTAAGGCAGTGATGCCGTTAGGAGTACCGGCGACCTTGAAGTCCATATCGCCGAGATGGTCTTCCATACCCTGAATATCGGTAAGAATCGTATAAGGATGCTTGCCATCGAGAGGACCGGAAGTGATAAGACCCATAGCGATACCGGAAACCGGAGCCTTGAGCGGAACACCGGCATCCATCAAAGCCATGCAGGAAGCGCAGATCGAAGCCTGAGAAGAAGAGCCGTTGGATTCGCAGACATCGGCGACGCAACGGATGGTATATGGGAATTCATCGAGCGACGGTAAGACATAGGAAAGAGCTCTCTCACCTAAGTTACCATGACCGATTTCACGACGGCCCGGAGTGCCCATTCTACCTAACTCACCGACCGAGAACGGCGGGAAGTTATAGTGATGCATCCAATACTTTTCGCTAGGACCGACAATGTTATCTAATAACTGAGCATCGTCTAAGGAACCTAAGGTGCAGGCGGAGATGACCTGAGTCTGACCACGGGTGAACATAGCCGAACCATGGGCTCTCGGAAGGATGTGGACCTGAGCATCGAGAGGACGGATCTCATCGACCTTACGTCCATCCGGGCGAACCTTATCCTCGGTGATAAGACGACGGACTTCATTGCGGACGACCTGTTCAAGAACTTCCTTGGCTTCATTGACAGCTAAATCATGTTCCTGAACGGTTTCATATTTCTCGCCAGTGACAAAGTTGGCTTTATCGACTAAATCGATAACCTCTTTCTCAAGAGCATCGATGGTGTTCTGTCTTTCGAGCTTATCGAAGATAGAGACAGCCTTGATGATTCTCTTTTCCTGCGTCTCGGTCTGACCAGGGGCGATATAATCACGGCACTTAGCCGCGAAAGTCTCATCGATATGATAGATGTTGAGAGGTCTCTTTTCCTTACCGACCTTGGCGACGATTTCCTTTTCGAAAGCACAGAGCTTCTTGATGGCTTCATGACCGAACATAAGGGCATCAAGCATATCGTCTTCGCTGACTTCCTGAGCACCGGCTTCGACCATGTTGATTGCAACATCGGTACCGGCGACCGAAAGATCAATATCGGACTTAGCCATTTCTTCCGGAGTCGGGTTGATGACGAACTGGCCATCGATTCTACCGACATGGACACCGGAGATAGGACCTTCAAACGGAATATCGGAGATGCAGAGAGCTAAGGAAGCGCCGAACATAGCGGCCATATCCGGACAGGCATCCGGATCGCAGCTCATAACGGTGCAGGTGATCTGCGTCTCATTGACATAACCTTCGGGGAACATCGGGCGGATCGGACGGTCGATCAGACGGGAGATCAGAGTTTCTCTCGTGGACTGTCTACCTTCACGGCGTAAGAAGGATCCCGGAATCTTACCGGCGGCATAGTGACGTTCGAAATAGTTGACCGTGAGCGGGAAGAAATCCTGACCTAACTTCGCTTCTTTGGCACCGACAACCGCGCAGAGAACGGCGGTATCGTTGTACCGGACGAAAACAGAACCATCCGCCTGTTTGGCGATTTCTCCGGTTTCTACGGTGAGTTTCTTACCATAGAAGTCCAGAGAGAAAACTTCTTTTGACATTTGTGTACCTCTTTCTTTGATTGATAAATATCCTGTGTATTTTATCATACCCTCTTAGATATGGGCGTAAGAAATCACGAAGAGTTCTTTTCTTAGGGAAAAGGAAAATCGGTTGCGGAAAGAAAGAAGGCACTTTATAGTAATAAGGATTTAGATTTAGAACATATATACAGGAGGAAAAACATGGCTGATACCGATAGAATCCTAGAAGATTTTCTCTCCCTGAAGAAAGAAGCCGAATGGCGTTCTCACACCATCAAGATTCTCTCTTATGATATGGAGACGGCCGCTCCGGAAGGCGGAAGAGAAGACGATAGCAACGATATGAATCGCTTAGGAAGCGACATCATCGCTTTAGAAAGAAAATCCTATAAGTTTCTCGATGAATTGAAAGCCAAAGATCTTTCTTCCTTAGATCCTTATACGAGAAGACTTCTTGTTCTTGCCGATCGTGAGAAAGAAGCGAAAGAGAAGATTCCGGCATCCTTAGAAGAGGAAGCCGATGCTCTTTTCAATTCTTCCTATATTACCTGGTTAAAAGCCAAACAGGATAACAACTTCGAAGAGTTCAAACCGAGTCTCAAGAAGATTGCTGAGATGGAGCAGAAGCTCGTCTCGTTAAGAAAACCGGGACGCAAAGAACCATATGATGTTCTTTTCTCCGATTACGAATACGGCTTCACCACCAAAGACCTCGATCCTTTCTTCGAGGAAGTCGAAAAGACCGTTGTTTCCCTTCTGAAAGCCGTACGGAAATCGTCTTATGTTCCCCGCCATGATTTCCTCTCGCGTCCGGTTCCGATTGCAAAGCAGGAGAAGTTCACTACTTTCCTTCTCACGTTCAACGGCTTTGATTTCAAGAGAGGTTCTGTCTCTACTACCGAACATCCTTTCACCGAGCAGTTCGGGAAAGACGATGTCAGAGTCACGACCAAGTACAGCGAAACTGCCTTTGTCTCCAACATGTATTCCATCATCCACGAAGGCGGACACGCTCTCTTCGGGCAGAATATCCCTGCGGAGACTTTCTCTTCCCATCTCGGGGAAGGAAGCCTTACGATGGCAAAACACGAATCCGTCTCCCGTTTCTATGAAAACGTCATCGGAAGAAGCAGAGCCTATATCCATGCCATCTATCCTCACTTCCATGAGCTTTTCAAGGAAGAGATGGGCGATGTCAGCGAAGAAGATCTTTACGAAGGTGTCAACTATATCGACTTAGAGAATCGTCTCCGCACGGAAGCAGATGAGCTCACTTATTCGCTTCATATCATCATCCGTTACCGCTTAGAGAAAGAGATGATGAAGAATCCGAATCTTGATTTCGATGCCATCCGAAAAGAATGGAATTCTCTCTATCAGCAACTGCTCGGTATCGAAGTGAGAAACGATAAAGAAGGTATCCTTCAGGATGTCCACTGGGCAAGCGGATTCGGTTACTTCCCGACTTACTCCTTAGGCAACGCTCTCAATATCCTCTACTTCGATAAGATGAACGAAAGCATGGATGTCTATCAGGAAGTGGCGGATGGACATATGGATAAAATCCTCTCCTATCTCCGAGAGAATGTCTTTGCCTCCGCTCCTTTAAAAGACACCAAGGAATGGATTAAGGATATCAGCGGAAAAGAATTCTCTGCTACTCCTTATTGCCGCTATCTGAAGAAGAAGTTCATGGATCTTTATCATCTCCGTGAAGAAGACCTGCAATAACGAAAAGAAAGGAATCAAAGAACATGCAGCATTTCAACAGCAACTTCCGTTACTTAGAAGATGTCGAAGTCGAGACTCCCGATAAAGAAGACATCAAGAGAAACGTCAACGCTCTCGATGAAAGACTTGTCAAAGCAAAGAGCGGTCAAGAAGCTATCCAAGCCGTCAAAGACTACTTTGCCTTAAGCGATGACATACAGACGATTTTCGCACTCATCTATATCCGTAACTCCATCAACGTCAACGATGAGAAGTATAAGAAACTGAAAGATCTCATCGATGAGATCGGACCGGAAATCAGCGAAGCCATGAACCGCTTCGACCAGGATTTCTACAATTCTCCTTACCGCAGCGACTTAGTCAAAGAATTCGGGAGCCTCATCTTCGAAGAGACGAAACTTTCCCTGAAGACTTTCTCTGCGGCCGTCATTCCGGATCTTGTCGAAGAGAACAAGGAAGTCAGCGAATATGTAAACCTCATCTCCTCGGCTCTCATCGACTATAACGGCGAGAAGCTTTCGATTCCGCAGATGGGTAAATACACCACTTCCTTAGACCGCAAAGTCCGTGCCGAAGCCAGTGCCAAAGTCTGGGCTTTCTATGCCGAAAACGACGAGAAGATCGGCGATATCTATGACCGCATGATCAAGACCAGAACCCGCATCGCTCAGAAACTCGGCTACAAGAACTTCCTTCAGCTCGGTTATGACCGTATGGGAAGACTCGACTGGACGCCAGAGGATGCCAAAGTCTATCGTGAGAAGATTCTCAAATATATCGTCCCGCTTTCCGAAAAAATCTACGCCGATCAGAAGGAGCGTCTAGGCTACGGAGACGACACCCATTATTACGATTACGTCATCTTCTATAAGTCCGGTAACCCGAAACCGAAGGGAACGCCGGAAGACCTCGTAAACGATGCTAAAGAGATGTATGCCGAACTCTCCCCTGTCGCCAGCCACTACTTCAACTTCATGGTTGACCACCACTGCATGGATCTGGTTGCAAAGCCTGGGAAATCCGGTGGGGGATATATGGAATACATCGCCGGTCTTAAGACTTCCTTTATCTTCTCCAACTTCAACGGAACCAGCGGAGATGTCGATGTCTTAACCCATGAATTCGGCCATTCGCTTCAGGGCTTCTTAGGCGCCGAAGAAACCGAAGTTCCGGCTTACCGTACCCCTGGTATGGAATGCGCGGAAATGCATTCGATGTCGATGGAATTCCTCACCTATCCTTGGATGAAGCTCTTCTTCAAGGAAGACGATGCCAAGTACCGTTATCAGCATCTCTGCGATGCCATCACCTTCATTCCGTATGGCTGCATCATCGATGCCTTCCAGACCTATGCCTATGAACATCCGGAACTCACCCATGCCGAAAGAAAAGCCTATTGGAGAGAGCTCGAGAAGACCTACCTTCCGCACCGTCAGTATCCGGATAATGCTTTCTTAGAAAGCGGCGGTTACTGGGAAAGACAGCATCATGTCTTCGAGAATCCGCTCTACTATCTCGATTACACCATCGCTCAGGTTGTCGCACTCGAATTCTTCAACGAATCCCGCAAGGATCATAAGGCTGCTTTCGATAAATACATTGCCTTCGACCGTCGGGGTGGCAAGTATCCTTTCCGCACTCTCTTAAAGGAATCCGGAATCGCTAACCCGATGGATGACGATACTCTCAAAGAAGTCGCCGATGAAGTGATGGACTATCTTTCTACCTTCGATTCCAAAGAATTAGATAAGTAACAGGAACATGTCTCCGCTTAGGTTACCCTAGGCGGAGTTTTTTTGTGAAGCAAAAAAGCAGCCCATAGAATTTATCTGGCAGGGCTGCTATCTTTTAGCATCTACTAAATTTACGTTGCAATTTGTTGTGCAACGTAACGGCTTTCGTTGCAATTCGTTGTGCAACGTAACAGCTTTCGTTGCAATTCGTTGTGCAACGAAACGATTTGCGTTGCAAAAATCGGTGCAACGGAAAAATTTATTTCGCCAGTTTTGCTGTCTCTGCCGCTGCCTGATTGAAGGTGACTAGCCCGGCATCGGTAAGCGGATGTTTGACTAACTTGACTAAGACTTTATAAGGAACGGTCGCGATATCGCTTCCTAAGAGAGCGCAGTTCTGAACGTGGGCAACGGAGCGGATAGAAGCAGCGATGATCTTCGTAGTATAGCCGTAGTTTTTCTTAAGGGTGACGATATCCTGAATCAACTTCAGAGAGTCCCAGCCGTTATCGTCAAGTCTTCCTAAGAACGGCGAAACATAGGTGGCGCCGTTTTCCATCGCTAAAAGTGCCTGAGCCGAGGAGAAGCAGAGAGTGAGGTTGGTCGGAATATTCTCCTCATGGAGTTTCTTGCAGGCTTTTAAGCCATCGATGGTAATCGGAAGTTTGATGACGATGTGCTTCGGGTCGATCGCATAAAGCTCATGACCCTGTTTGATCATGTTCCCACTATCGTTAGCCGTGACTTCGGCCGAGATCGGACCGTCGATGAGACGGACGATAGTGGAGATGATGTCTTTCTGGGACTTGCCTTCTTTAGCAATGAGAGAAGGATTGGTGGTGACTCCTTTGACGAATCCCCAGGTGGAAGCTTCTTCAATTTCGGCGATGTTTGCCGTATCGATGAACAAAGTCATACATATACCTCCTTGTTCACCCTCAATTATAGAGTTTTTCGCGCAAGAAAAAACGGGAAAAGGAACACAAAAAGCCTGTCTTCGTCCGTGAGGGCAGGTTGAGGACACTATTTACCGATAAGAAGGTTTCTTCTGACTAAAGAATCGGAGCTAGACCTGCTCTCCCGCGGAAGATATTGAAAGCACCCATCGAAACAAAGGCGTTATAACGCATCGCCGCTTTATCGTAAGCATAATAAGGAGAATTCTTATCGTCCGGATTGTCGTAAAGAACCGCAGCGAGTTTATTGTCGAGTTCTTTCATCTTCGGATCCTGAAGAAGCCTTTTCTCTTTGAGATATTTCCGATAATAGAGGATGAGGAAATCATCTCTTCCTTTGACATCCTTCAAAGAGACCGGAACTTTCTGGAAGAGTTCCTGGACCGAAGCAGTGTCATCCAACATATTCTTCGGAAGATGACGTCCCGTATTTTCTAAAGCATCTCTGGTATCGAGGATCACTTCAAAACGGTCTCTTTCTTTCGGAACAAGAGCATCCAATTGCTTATAGGCTTTCTTCTGAGCGCTTTTCATCAAAAGATAGACGATGAAATTGATGAGGAAATAGATGGCGAGAAGACCGACTAAGATAAGAACATAAATCCACCAGTTGTTAGGCATATCCGTTATTTTGATTTTTCTCCTCTCCGATTATAAACAATCTTTTCTCTCTTCTCTACTACAGGGTAAAATAGAAGCATGAAACAGAGAGTTGCGCTTGTTCTTCTCTTAGCGGGGAAAGGGACAAGGCTTTATGAAGATATCGGAGTGAAGAAGCAGTTCTATCTCTTAAATGGGAAAGAACTGTTCCTTTATACATTAGAAAGAATGTTAGATGTAGGTTTCTTCACCGATATTGTTTTCGTCATCGATGACGAAGATAAAGAGAAAGTCAAAGAAGCGCTGAAGAAAGTATCTGTTCCACAAGAGATTTCTCTTTCTTTTGCACTCGGCGGAAAAGACCGGAACGAATCCGTCTACCACGGACTAGAGAAACTGAAAGAGACTTACGGAAAAGAAGATTTTCCCGTTTTCCTTCACGATGCCGACCGTGTATTAGTAAATTCTAATGTTCTTAGAGAACTATTCGAAGAAAGCAGACATTACAAAGCATTGACAACCGTTTTACCAGTCCATGATTCCCTTCTGAAAGAAAAAGACGGAGAGATCACTTATGTCGACCGCTCCTCTCTTTATCAGATTCAGACTCCACAAGTATTTGCTTTCCAGACGATCCTCTCTCTTTATGAAAAGGGATATGATTCAAGCGATACCGACGATTTCAAAAAGGCTGTCAAAGCCAAAGTCTCCTATCATCTCGTAAGAGGCGATATCGCCACTTTCAAAGTCACCGAGAAAGATGACCTTTCCTTATTAGAAAAGATTCTCGTTCACGGATAGACAGATTCTGTCAGACGTAAAGAGAAATATATCTTTTTAGCTAGTCACATTAAAAAGATATTTTAAGGAATTTCCTTATTAATTTCTCATTTTTAGTCTGAAACCACTATCACCGAAAAGGGCTCTTTTTCCCTGTTGTCAAAGCCCTTTCTTTCTTCTATCATATAGGCTCACGAAAAAGGGGCTATTAGCCACGAAATAGGGGGAGAAAGTATGGTCAAAGTTGCTCTTTACGGGAAGGCAAGCAAGGAAATCGATTTAGCTTCTCTTGCCAAGCCGGCCGAAGAAGTCATGAACACCATCGCCGATCGTTCGGGCGAAGGAAACGATTTCTTAGGTTGGTTAGATTACGCTTCGGAACTTCCGGAAAGCGAAGTCGATGATATCGTTTCTACCGCGAAACATATCCGTTCCACGTATCAGGCCTTAGTCGTCTGCGGTATCGGTGGATCCTACTTAGGAGCCAGAGCCGTCAACGAAGCCTTAAACGGCTTATTCCCGGCCGATGATTTCGAAATCGTCTATGTCGGTAACACCTTATCCGCCGACTATATCTCTCAGCTTCTCCATCATTTAGAAGGTAAGAAATACGCGATCAACGTCATCTCCAAATCCGGTACCACTACCGAAACCGCTCTTTCTTTCCGTCTCTTCAAGGAACAGCTGGTCAGAGAATTCGGTAAAGGCTATCTCAAGGATGCCGTCTATGCCACAACCGATAAAGCAAGAGGCACTCTGAAAGCCGAAGCCAACAAGGAAGGCTACAAGTGCTTTGTCATCCCGGATGATATCGGTGGCAGATACTCTGTCATCACTCCGGTCGGTCTTCTTCCGATTGCCTGCTCCGGAGCCGACATCAAGGAGCTTCTCCACGGTGTCAAAGACGGCGAAAAGGAATATTCCGTCAAGGATTACAAGAAGAATCCGGCTTATCTCTATGGCGCCTACCGTTATCTTCTCAATACCAAGTTCCACTATACTTCCGAGATGTTTGTCTCCTATGATCTTCAGTTCAAGATGATCGAAGAGTGGCTCAAGCAGCTCTTCGATGAATCCGAAGGTAAGGATGGAAAAGCTCTTCTTTGCTCTTCCGGTGTCTTCACCACGGATCTTCACTCGATGGGTCAGTTCATCCAGCAGGGTAGCCCGGTTCTCTTTGAGACCGTCCTCCATGTCGAAGAACCTCAATCCGATATCACTATTCCGGAAGATAAGGAAAACCTCGATAATCTCAACTATCTTGCCGGTAAGAAGGTCAGCGAAGTCAACGAGAAAGCCTTCGAAGCGACTCTCAAGGCCCATACCGAAGGACATACGCCGGCCATCGTCTTATCGTTAGAGAAGATGGATGCCTATCATCTCGGTAACCTCATCTACTTCTTCTTCCGTGCCTGCGCGTTCTCGGCTTATCTTCTCGGTGTCAATCCGTTCAATCAGCCTGGTGTCGAGATCTATAAGAAGAACATGTTCGTTCTCTTAGGAAAGCCGGGTTATACCGATAAGAAGTAAAGGTTCTCCTGCCCCTTCTTCCTTATCTATAGGAAGAGGGGGCTCTGAGGACGTTAGAAATAATTCTTGAATATCCTCTATTGCTTTGATAAAATATCAAGGCGCTGAAAATTCGGCGGATGCTTAGCTCAGCTGGTTAGAGCATCGCCTTTACACGGCGGAGGTCAGGGGTCCGAATCCCTTAGCATCCACCATTTGAAAGAAATTCAGTGCAGATCATCGTTGGGCGGTTAGCGAAGTGGCCAAACGCGGCAGACTGTAAATCTGTTCCTTCGGGTTCCGTGGTTCAAATCCACGACCGCCCACCATTCTTCTTTTTCCTCTATGCCTTGCTTGGGGTATAGCCAAGTGGTAAGGCATCAGACTTTGACTCTGATATGCGCTGGTTCGAACCCAGCTACCCCAGCCATTCAGTCCTAGTCCCTAACTGTCTCGCTAGCTCAGTTGGTAGAGCACTTGACTTTTAATCAAGGGGCCACGGATTCGAGTTCCGTGCGAGACACCACTCTTGCCCGGGTGGCGAAATCGGTAGACGCGTTGGATTTAAAATCCAATGAGCTAATCACTCATGCCGGTTCAAGTCCGGCCCCGGGCACCAGTAATTCCTACTAGGAAAACCATCGTTATCAATAGCTGAGAAATCGTCTCTTTCTTCGGAAAGAGATTTTTTATTTGATAGAAGTGAGAAAAGTAAAGATTAGGGGTTTTAGTTTATTTCATAACCGACCTTTTGCCATGTCTCTGTCGGTCAAAGAAAGGAAACGGCTTATTTCTCCGTGTCTTTTGTACTTGCAGCCTCCTTTTCAGCCTCCTTCTTCAGTGGTTCTAGTTCCGCGGTAAGACTTTCTTGGGCAGCCTTTAAAAGCAGGAATCCAGGATTGCTCTGATTTCCGATCCTTAAAGAAATAGGGGCTTTGCTTTTCCTTGCAAAAGGCCAATCTTAATCTGTTACGTTCTGTTCGGATGTTCGGTCACTGTTTTCGAGGACGTATTCCTTCATATTTCCTCCCTTATCTCCTTTTTCAGGAGCGATGGAGTCTTCTCCATGGTCAAGAATCCGTAATAGGACTTCAGGGATTCCAAAGATAGGCCTTGCTTCCGTTTCAATCGGATTCTCTTACTCGAACTTCTTCGCAGTCTGACCCTAGTCTTATTCTTCCGGATTCTATACCGCCAGCCGATCATCTCAAAGCCTTCCTTGAAAGGATAGATAGTCGATTTCGGATTGAGAGAAAGTCTGACGTTTTCTAGCTCGCTTTCAATCAGAGACAGACACTTCCTTGCCTCCTCCTTGCTATCCACAAAAAGGATCATGTCATCCATATAGCGAAGATAGAATCTCACCTTCTCTTTTTCCTTCAGAAGATGGTCTAAGGAGGAAAGATAAAGAAGAGCGAAACATTGGCTGGATTGGTTCCCCATCGGAAGTCCCTTATCGGTTTCTTTATGGAAACTATCTATGATCTTCACCAATAGATCATAGATATCCTTATCCTTGACCAACCGAAAAAGCTTTTCCTTCAGAACCATATGGTCGATGCTTTCGAAAAACTTGTGGACATCGGCTTTGACAAAATACCCTTGCTGAGGATTCTCATACTTCTTGATCTCCTCCAGAAACAGCTTCATTCTCCGGTGGGCAAAATAGACTCCCTTTCCCTTCTGACAGGCAACATTGTCAAAAACGAATTGCCTTCGGAGCAGCGGCATCAGATAATTATCCACTAGGGCGTGCTGAACAATCCGGTCCCGGAAGGAAATCGCCTGAATCACTCTTTCCTTGGGGTCATAGATCCGGAACTCATGATAGCCGGATAACTCATATCGGCGGTAATGAAGATCATAGTAAAGGGCACAGAGATTCTTTGAGAAATCCTTCTCAAACAGAAGGACTTCCCTCTTATCTCTCTTGGATAGCCGACATCGCCTATAGGATTCATAGAGGCTAGCATAGGAAAAACATTCCTCATAACTCTTGGGAGTTTCATATTCCGGTATCTTCTTCGGCTTCTTCTTAGACATAGATACTCTCCTAAATAGAAAAAAGATGCCAGGGAGATTGCTCCTCATCCTTCTAATTCGGAATAGAAATAGATAGGACTGGCATCTTGTTCTCCTCAAAAAGAGGAAAGAAAGGATTCCTTTGCTTCCTGGACCCAGCTAGGACACCTATCCTAGTTCACTGCCATCATCGACAATCGTGAAGCAAATCAGGGGACACGCCGTTATTGGTATTGTTGACATTGTCGTTGTTGTTGACATTGCCGTCGTTATTGACGTTCCTGGCGTTGTTGTCGTTGTTGTTGTTGTTAGGGGAGCGAAGCCCATAGCGAAAACAAACAGGCCACGCTGCACCTATCCTTCAACCCTTCCTTATATCTTGACTGCTATCCGCAGCAGATACCTTGATCGTGGACGCCTTCCATTTGAGAAGGTAATTCAGCGTTTCCGCAATCATCTTCGACATCGTCACAAACTGATGCTCGGTCAGAAGCTTATTTTCCTCAGAAAGCCTAGCAAAAGAATCCAGCAGCTGCAAAGAGAGAAAAGCCTTATCCATATACGGAATTCTCTCCTTCTTCTCCGTCAGGTTGTTAGCAAGGACGATATTCTCTAAAACGTCGATAGCATAATCCTGCATTCTCTTGACGAAAGTGTTGCGAAATTTCTTAGGCGTGCTTTCCGTCGCATTGATGACATATCCGACTAGGTCCTCTGCCTTCACTCGGACATAGAGAACATCTTTCCGTCTCTTAGCATCACTCATGCTTTTTTCCGTTTTCGTGCGGTCTTTGTGGCTGTCACAAAATGACTGCGCCCCAAAGCCCGCCGATCAAGGTGAACCTAAAGGTTCACCCACAAAGCAGGGGACACGCCGTTATTGGTACTGTCGACATAGTCGTTGTAGTCGACACTGCCGCCGTCATAGACGCGCCTGGCGTCGTAGACGTCGTGGTAGTAGTCGCGAGGGGAGCGAAGCCAATAGTAACTGTTGCCAACAGATTCATACAATCCCTGCGACTTGGCATAGTCTGAACCTTTCCTCACTCGATCCGAATTACTTACGAACCCGTATCTGCCATCCATTATTTCCTTATAGCTGAGAAGGAACAGCTTATCGGAGGTGTCTTCACAGGCATAGGGGTTAGAGTCATCTCCGGTCGATGCCACGGAATTATCCACCGTCGTTGTCAGAATCTTGTTCTTCTCCGTATCGGAGAAGGCAGTATCGTAGAAGGAATAGTTGTTGTCCACATAGGAATCCGAGGCGTATCCGTTAAGCCAGTAACGGATATGGGAATATTCATAATTATTGGGATAGATGGTTTCGTTGTTCACAGTCCTGTTGGATTTTGAATAATAGTAATCCATGGAATCCAGAAGGGTATCGGAGCAAAGAAACGCTTTGCTGTTTTTCCAGTCCACATCCAATACTTTCCAGGTGATAGGTTCGAACTTAAACCAGTACACTGTGGAAAGGGAATACCCGTTGTCGTCCTGATGGGAGTTATCGGAAGTTGAATCGTTACTAGTAAAAGACGGCCTGTAAGAGTTGATGTAGATTCCCCGGTATTTTTCATCCGCATAGGTCACATCGACATACATATTCGAAGAAGTCATGACACCGGAAGTGTAATAGCGGAAGCTTTTCCAGGAGACATTCTCCGGATGGGAGGCGGGTGTACCGGCAAGGGCATCCAGTTTTGCTGTGACAGTCGTATCGGTCACCTTGCTCTGAGGATAGGAACCGAACTGATAAGTCTCTTTGCCGTAGAAGTCGGGAAAACCTTTTTCCTTGCCGTCAAGCCATTTCGCCGTCAGAGTGGTATCTTCGCCGACCATCGAAAAAGTATAGGAAGCCGATTTCCAGACTTTTTCATCGCCGTTATACCATCCGCCGAAATAATAACCTGTAGCAGGAGCGGCCGTGACCGTGACCGAGGATTGATACTTATAGGTTCCGCTGCCTGTGACCGTCCCTTTGGTCGCATCCTCGCTGAGGACAGTCAGCTGGAAACTGGCAATGGACCACATGGCTGTCAGAGTAATATTCCCGCTGGATCCTTTCCTGATCGTTGTCACCTTGTTTCCGTCGGCATCGTACCAGCCAGCAAAATCATAACCGTATTTCGTCGGGTCCTTAAGAACAATGTCTTCGGAATCCGTCCCGTATCCGGTCGGATTGTCCGGATTGTTGGTTCCCCCGTCCAAGCTGTAAGTGATTTTATAGGTAGCTTCCGTCCACTTGGCGGTCAGAACCAGATCACCGGTCGTACCCTCCGCAATGGCGGTATATCTTCTACCATTTGAATCATACCAACCGGAGAAGGTATAGCCGTTCCGGGTCGGATTATAGAGAGAAAGACTGTCCTCAACCGTATAGGACATCGGATTTTTGACGTTGTTGGTCCCTCCATTCAGAACATAAGTGATCGCATAGGAGACCGGAGTAAATCTGGCAGTCAGCTCGACGTCTTCGTTGCCGATAGTGAAACTATAGGAGACCGAAGAGGAAACCTTTGTCTCCCCTTTCCACCAGCCGTCAAAGGAATAGCCGGCGGAAGGTGTTGCGGTAACGGTCACATTGCTTCCGGACTTGTAGTTTCCGGAACCGGTCGTAGTGCCTTTCTTCGGGGATTCACTTGTCGCTGTAACGGCATAGCCGGTATTCCATCTCGCCTTAAGGCTCAGATCGGAGAAGACGGCATCCGTCGAATACCATCTCTTCCCCTCGGAAGTATACCAGCCGTCAAAGAAGACACCGTCTTTGCTTGGCTCAGGAAGAGTGATGCAGTCTCCCCAAGTGACCGAGACAGAGTTTGTGCTTCCCTGAGGCATAGTTCCGCCGTTGGCATCGAAGGTGACCGTGAAAGTTGTATCTGGATTAGTCGAGGACCCACCGTTCTTTCCGTCCGCTCCCTTGATGTTGCCTATCTTCGTCCAGGCACCGTTCTCCTTCACATAGTAGTCCCAGGAGTCGGTGTCGATATAGGAGTCGCCGTCACTGCCTAAGGAGGAAACGGGGACTCCCTTGCCGGTCCTCAACGAGGTGCCGTCTTTTCCGGGATCACCCTTATCGCCTTTCTCTCCCTTGATGGAGGCTAGCCATTCCTCATAGGTTCCGGTATAGCCGGCATTCTTGGCTTTTTCGTAGATGGCATAGATTTCCTGATTCACTTCGTCATTCGCACGGGAAGTGTCGGAGACGAGGGGAGAAGAGCTATTATCCTTAAATTGATTCTGACAGGAAGGAAGCATGACAAGAAGAGAGCTTAGTAAGATAAGACCAAATCTTTTTTTCATGAAGTTTTTTCCTCTTTTCTTCTGGAAGTATTTTATTACCCCCCCCCGCGAAAGTACAAGAAATCGAACAGACTCCGCTCATCTTTTCGCGCCGATCGGTAAAAGAAAGGTTGGATGGAAATCAAATCCTTTATTTACGATCAATGCAAGTTTTTCCCAGCCGTTGTACTATCTGTAAAAGCGGATATCTGACAACAGAAATCAGAGCATTTTTTCAATTTGAGGGATCAGCACAACGATACCAGCAATACCCCTTTCCAAAAGAAACATCCTTCTTTGCCGGAGAAAAAGGAGCAATAAAAAGCCTAGATCTATGATTTAGGCCTTCTGCAGTCCCTTTTTGACGGACCGATGCCCCCAGCCGATTGTTTTCTGATTAGCGGTTTTGTACATTCCTAAGTCAGCACTAACACTGTTCTCTCCAGGCCAATCATAGCTTCGTCATTACCTCCGCAAGATCGGAGGCGGAAAGCGACAACGCGACGTTTCCGATTCACACCACGGCCGTTCTCTCCGAGCAGGCGACCCTGACAAATGCCATAGTCGGCTGACCGCTTCCGCCGTTATCGGATTCCTTTTCCCTCTAAGGTATTTGACCCGGTTGCAGCTGATGCCGAATCTTTCCTCTGTCTCCTTATAGCGGCGCGAACCGGCATAGTCGGCTATCCCCTTCTGCTTTTCTGTCAGCGGATAAATCATCTTCCTTCGGCAAAGAGGATACCATCAGAAAAGGGGTACGAAGACCCCCAAAATTTCCACTGTCCCTTATCCGTTTGCCTTTGCAGAAAGATAGGGAATCAATTATCCTGGTTTTCAGATACTCGTTTACCCATGCAATCTTCGGCTGCTTTGTGTACTTCATTGAAAAAGGTCCTTTCGTTGGATTTCGGGGCGATTCATGGAGTGCATGCACTCCATGAATCCCATACCCCAGTTGTCCAACTAACAGGACCCAATCGGTTTTGAGGCAAGCCCTCTTTTCAAACCGACAATCCGAAACTAATGAAGATTGTAGACGGTCGTATTGGCTAAAGTGATGAGGGTGATCAGAAGCGAATTGAGGAAGACACCGGTCCAGATGTTTCCGATCTTCTCGGTCGTGTGATGCTGGAGGAAACCTAAGAAAGCAAGAGTGAAGAAGAAGCCCTGAACCAAGATGCTATCCAAAGCCGAAGTCGGATAAGCCGCCGTACCGGTAGCTAAAAGAGTCCCATACTGATAGAGGAGGAAGAGGCACATCGGCAGAACTTCTAAGCCCGCTGCTAAGAAATCGCCTTTGAGTCCTTTGACATTCTTCGTCGAACCTTCGATCGCAATCGCGGCCATCAAGACGAAGAGGAAGTAGAAAGGTAAGTAACGGAGGCCGGCGACGAACTGATTGCCGTTCATCAGACGGATCGCATAGGTATAGACACGGAAATCGGTGAGGAAGACTTTGGTCGAGAAGAGAGTGACAAGATAGACTAAGAGTCCACCGACTATAGCGACAAGAAGAGAGCTTCCGACATTCTTCCATTTTGCCTTCAGTCCTAAAGAATCTAAGGATTTATCGGAATCTAAGAAGATCTTCTTCAATAAGACGATCAGCAGAGTGACAAGCGAAGAGACAAGCGCCCAGTAGAGGATTCCTTTCTGACTCGGAGCATTCCAATACGTGTTGGTGCCGTTGAAGATCTTATTGAAGTTACCGGAAGTCGAAATCCAGCAAAGCAAGAGACTGAGTAAGGCGACTATACCAAGACTACCGAGCAGAGCAAGAAGCTCTTTTCTTCTCTCCTTAATCCAATCTTCGCCCTTGGTAACACGTAAGACAAAGACAGCGATAAGACCGGCTAAGACTAAGACCGTGCAGATACGGAAGAGATATTTACCGAAACCATAGGCGAATTCAACACCAGTTCCGCTCATTCCTAATAGATACGGAATCATAAAGGCGGAAACCAGAATCGAGAAAATAGAGACGAATATCGAGAAAGCTTTCAGTACAATGGAAGGCTTCTTCTTTTCCGGAGCAGCAGAGGCATCGGCAGGAGTCGGATTCAGAGATCTTGGATCTCCGCCTTCGCTGGCTGTTTCTTCTTCTCCTTCCGGAAGCGACTTTGCTTTACGGAAAACAGGTAAACGAATCAGACCGCTGACAAGAGCAATCACAGCACCGATCAAAGAGAAGAGGCCTAAACAAGTGAAGACTTCCTTCCACCACCAGATTTGATGAGAACCGGAAGCGTAACTAGCGACTTTCGTAGAATAATCACTTAAGCCGTGCATCGCTAACTGATGAGCGAAAGCATGATTGTAGAAATCGACCATATGGGCTGTCGCTTCCGGAGACCACGTGTTGTAAGGATGATCGCCAGCGACCATATAGATGATTCTTTCACCATAAGTATCGCTTAAGGTTTCTTTACCATCTTCTTTGACACCGGTGAAGGTGACATTCTTAGCACCTCTTTCATAATCGGAAACTTTATAGAAAGTATTATCTTCTCCGGCAGAGGTAAGACCGAGCATCGCATAACCGACCGGATCTTTCGCGAAGTCCTTTTTCGTAACCGTCTTTCCACTATCGTCATCGCTCTTCGTGTTATCGAAGAAGAATTCATCGTACTGAGCGGCTAAGGTAGCACAGCTGCGGTTAGCATAGGTATCGTAGGTATGCGTAAAGTAGCCACCGCTATAAGCCTTAATATAGAAATCATCGTAACGGAAGTCCGCACCGGCAGCAAGAAGGACGTTGACCTTCCTCTGTGTGTAGACACCCATGAGATTGTTGATCTCGTCCCAACCGACAGCCAGTTCCGAACCGAAGCCACCCATCGAATGACCGGAGACAGCAATCATGCCGTTACCGGAAGAATCTTTAAGAACATAGTCCTGGGCATACGCGTATTCCATCGCATCGTAAGCCGACCAAGCATAGAATTGGAATCCGCCGGGAGTGTCCCAAGTGGAATCGCCGTGATCATACTGATCGTATTCGAAGACGACATAACCACGTCTAGAGAGTTCGATCGCCGGAGCTTCTTCAAATTCCTTGCTGTTGAGATAACCATGAGTCAAGCAGATGGCCGGAGCAGGATTGCTGCTAGATACGCCTTTCGGAAGGTAGATGTTCATGTTGAGCTTTGCGTTTACCATGCCGTCATGGTTATCGCCAATCGTCAGACGGAAAGGTTTCTTCTGACTCGTCCCGTAGGTCTTCTCATACAACGCATCCATATCGACGGTCGTATTGGTTACCTTAACGGAATAACCGGACGTGTTGATGAGACTAGCAAACCAGCTCATCAGCAGGCAGCCGAGCAAGAAGGCACATAAGGCTCCCCATGCCGACTTCAGAAACGCTTTCAGCTTTCCCATAGAGCCCTCCTTTGTAAGCGCTTTATGGCATTATAATAAGTCTCCACAAACTTGAATACAAGAAATTTGTAAGCGCTATATGGCATATTTTTTTGCTATTTTTTCGAAATTATTATTAATTACTTAAACATATCAAAACGCTCTTTCCCTATATAGGGAAAGGTATGAAAAGCGAGAATCAACGACAAGCTTTAACACTTCTTTTCGGAAAAGAAAAACTTTAGCCAAAACAAGGATTCTGGTAAAAAGCACATTTTGTAACCTACATTTTGAAATATCTTTGTTGGTTACAATTCCTCTCTCAGCTTTATCAGTTCTTTTATGCCGTTCAGAATAAACTCTTTAACGAACGCTTTATCTACATCCAAAGGGCATAGCGAAAGACAATTCTCTATCCGTTCCGGAGTGACTTTCTCCCACTCCAGTTTCGAAAATAAAGAAGCCATCTCCTTATTCTTCTTCAGGGCCTCTTTCAGTATCCGGATCAATCCGTCCTTGCTCCGATTCAAAAAAGGATAGCCTCGGGAAATAAGTGCGATGTTGTTATCGAAGTTCGGTGCTAAAGAAACGACTTTCCCCGTCTTTCTATCTCTTAAGAAACCATAGTTCTGATTATGGCGGTCCATGTTATAGACCAGCCGATCAAAAGAGATGAGAGTCAGATAGGAAGATGCGATATCTTTTCCAAAAGCATCTTCTATTTTTTGAAAGATCTTGCTTTCATCATTTTCATCTCCGACAAGACTTTCTGCTGGCTCGAAATCGTACTTCTCGGCAAAGTTCTTCGTGCGGATATATTCTCCGTCCAAAGCATATTCTGCCATTTCCAAAGAAAGACTTTTTCCTAAGAGATAGATGAAGTATTCTGAAAAACGTTCTTCTTTGGTTCCGACTTTATATAGCCACCAATGACCATCTTTTTTCTGCCAGCCTTTCTCATAGCTTCCGATTGCTGTCAATTGGGGAGAACGGCGGGGAGAAAGAGAAAAGTCGTTCGGGTTTCCGGTAAGAGATAAATCAAAATAAGCGCTGTCAGTATAGGAAACCCGTTTCCAAGTCAGTTTCGACTGCTTCGGTTTGAACCAATAATGGTCGGTGAGAGAAACGCCATTGACAGCAAGAACTGCAGAAAGATCCGAAGAAGAAGGAAGCTGCAATGCTTTCTTCAGCAAACGGGAATTCGGTCTTGTCAGATCGATAGACCGTGACTCTAACCAAGATGCAATATCTTTGTTTCGAAGAATTCCTAACGGAACATGTTTCTCATCCATCCAAAGGAGGTTCCCGTTCTCAAAGGTAGCAACACAGGTATCTTCTTCCATCAAGGAACCGGTCAAGGAAGAGAGATTTGAAGTAAAAGGAGCAAGAGGAACTGCATGTTTTTCTTGCTTCCTCAGTTCTTCTTCGATTTCTTTTCTTCTCTGGATTCCCTTTTCTATTTCCGGAATCTCATCTTCTTTCAGGTAACGGCTATGAATCTTTGCTCCTTCTCTCCACTGTAAATACGTGTAGGTTTTCCCATGGATGGATTTCTTCACTAAGGAGCCTTTCGGAAGCTCCTGAAGTTCAAGGCGCAGACTTATTTCATTCATCTTGAAACTATTATACTTCCGTAACCTACATTTTGAAATATCTTTGTTGGTTACAAAAGGAAAAGTGCCTAGTTCTCCGAACTTTTGAGAGATGCAGTTATCTCTTTCTCCGCTTCTTCCTTCAATGCTTCCGGTTCATTCGGCAGACTTCCTTCGACGACTTTTGCAAGAAGAGAGTTCAATATCGTTCCTACTTCCGGACCAGGCTTCAAACCTAAAGAGAGCAGATCGTTTCCATCGATCTTCAGGTCCTTCAAAGAGAAAGGTTCCTTCTTCGAAAGGATCTTCTGATAAACCTGCTTCAACGCTTCGACATAGGGAATCTTATAAGGGGGATTTGAAGTACATCCTTTAATATCCGCTTCTCTTAATTCAATCAGTTCATAACAGACGGGAGGAGTAAGGCGGTTCATCAATTTCTTGAGAGTCTTCTCTTCCCTTATCTCGACCATATGCCATTTCACTAAGGAAGATACTTCCTCCGTGAAATCCTTAGAGCATTTCAAACGATTGAGAAGAGAAGTGACAATCTCGGCTCCTTTATCCGCATGGCCATAGAAATGACCGTATCCATCCTTGAAAAAGAAGCAATCCGGTTTCCCGACATCGTGGAAAAGAGCAGCCATACATAAAGCCGGTTTACGGTCCTGAACGGCTTTCAAAACATGTAACGAGTGTTCCAATACATCGAATTCATGATACGGAGAATGCTGATGAAACCCTTGAATCTTCCGCAGTTCCGGAAGAAAGACTTCAAAGACATCCAGGTATTCCCTTATCCAACGATCCGCATCTTTCAATACCAGAATCTGAAGGAATTCTTCCCGGATTCTTTCGATGGAAATCTGCTTGAGGAAAGAACTGTAGCGGTGCATCGCGTTAGAAGTCTTTTCTTCTATCTGCAGATGATACTTTCCAGCAATACGGATACCTCTCAGGATCCGTAAAGGATCCTCCTGAAAATCCTCTTTCGGAAGATAGCAGCAACGGAGAATATGGGAAGCAATATCCTCTTTTCCTTCCAAGGGGTCGACGAAACCGACCGAGGGAGAATAAGCTAACGCGTTGATCGTAAAATCCCGCTTCTCTAAGTCGCTTTCAATCGTTTTCTCTCCGCCACGGAAAGACGTGATTTCAATATCCTGATCTTCCAGATGGACATTGACCGTATCGTGTTTCAGGTTCTTGCTATAGATTCCCAGTTTTTCAAAAACAGCGGCAATCTCGGAAGGACTGGCATCACTCGTCAGATCGTAATCTTTTGTTTTGACACCGAAAAAGGAATCCCGGATAGCGCCTCCGACAAGATAGGCCTGATATCCTTTCTCTTCTAAAAGAGAGATAGCGCTATTCACCGAAGCAGGTAAAGGAAAAACAAAGGGTTTCTTTTCTTTCTTCATAGGTTATTACCAAGTTCCTGAGGATGTTTTCATTATACTCTCAACCGATGAAAGACTTTTATGGAAGATATCGATACATTATTTCGAGTGTTATAGAAAAGAACCATTTTGAATTGGTGTAATCGAAGTGGTTAAAAACGTAAGTCTGATAATTACCAAGTATTAATGGAATAAGATATAAAAGGATACTCTATATTCTAAGTCGCTTTACTAGGCGACATTACTATTTAGAATCGGATAGGATGTGCATATACTAGCGGTTTGCTATACAGTTCTTATGACAAAACGAGGTGTTTCTTTTATGGCCCAATTAAATATCAGAATCGATGCGGAAACGAAGAAAAGCGCGGAAAAAGTCCTCGATGAGATAGGAATGTCAATGACAACGGCAATCACTATTTTTCTGAAGACAGTCGCAAGAGAAAGACGAATCCCATTTGAGATTTCCGCTGATCCGTTTTATTCAGAAGATAATAGACATTATCTTGAGCAAAAGAGGAAAGCATATAAAGAAGGATCTCTGAAAACAGAAATACATTCGTTAACAAAAGACCGAAGCGCTTCTTACTATTTGTGCTCTATAAAAAGGGGCCAGAAGTCCTGACCCCATGCTTAACAGGCCGAGCAAGAAGAATCAGCCGTTCATCCTCTTGAGGATGACTTCGATTTCTTCAATTTTCTGCTTCTTCTCTTCCTCGGTCTTCGCCTCCATCACGCAATGTTCCAAATGGCCTTTTATGACCTCCTGGTTCACGTTCTTGAGGAGCGCAATTGTTGAAAGTAGCTGATTGGAAATATCGATGCAATAGGCATCGTTAGCAACCATCTTCTGAATCCCGTCGATCTGACCTTTCGCAATCGCCAGCTGACGAGAGATTTTCTTACTGTCCGCGTGCATCGCAATTAGTCCAGCGTCTTGATGCCGGTGAAAGTCTTGTTGGGAACGGATTCGACCGCTTTCTTAGCTTCTTCTTCGGAGATTCCCTTATCGCTCTTGACGATAGCGATCTTCTTGGTGCGGTCGGCTTTGACGCTCTTGACACCCGGAATCGACTTCAGGGCTTCTTCGACATGCGCTTCGCAGTGCTCGCACTTCATTCCTTCGACACCGACTTCCTGTTTGACCGAATGAAATAATGACATGTTCTTTTTCCTCCGATTATTAATTTCAGAACAATTATACCGATTTACTTCTTCCGATGTTCGACTTTGCCCGTCTTGTAATCGGCGTTATGAATCGCTTCCGTAAGCTTTTCCTCCGCCACCGGTTCCTTGAGAGTGACAAGAGCTTCCAGTTTCTCTAACGAAACGTCCGCTTTCTTCACTCCTTTGACTTTTTCTAGGGCTTCTCTGACGTGCTTGACGCAGTTATCGCACATCATATCAGGAACTTCGATACGGACCTGTTCATAGGCTAATGACTTATCGTCAGCAACAATAGGGCAAGCTTCTTCTTTTCCTAAGAAGGTATCCGGAAGGCTCTTAGCTTTCTTATGGGAGATTCTCTTCTTGTTGAGATTATAGAGATTGAGACGAAGAGCATTGCAGACAACCGTAACGGAAGAAAGCGCCATTGCTGCTGCACCGTACCAAGGCTTCATCTTCGCAAGACCGACCGAGGAGAAGACACCCGAAGCAATCGGAATCATGATGAGGTTATAGAAGAACGCCCAGAAGAGGTTTTCTTCGATATTCCTCAGACTCTGGCGGGAGAGCTTGACGGCTTTGACCGCATCGACCAGAGAAGACTTCATCAGAACAACATCCGCAGATTCGATAGCGATATCACTTCCTGCACCGATCGCCATACCGATATCGGCCTGGGTGAGAGCAGGTGCATCGTTGATACCATCGCCTACCATCGCGACCTTACCGTATTTCTGTAAGGCTTTTATAACCGCCTGCTTTCCATCCGGAAGAACATCCGAGACAACGGCATCGATACCGACCTGTGAGGCGATAGCATGAGCAGTGTGGCTATTATCCCCAGTGAGCATGACCGGAGTAATACCTAACTGCTTGAATTCTTCTATCGCCGCTCTCGAATCTTCCTTGATGACATCGGCTAAGGCAAGGATACCTAGGACCTTGTTATCGTAAACGAAGAAGAGGGGAGTCTTTCCTTGCGAAGCGAACTCTTCGGCTTTCTTCTCTAATTCATCACTCAGAACACCTCTTGCCTTCATGGCTTTGCTGTTACCGCTGAAAGCAAGTTTCCCACCGATTGTCGCTTCTACACCAAGACCAGGCATCGCTTTGAAGTCGAGTGCTTCTTTTAAAGTAACCTTCTTCTCAAGCGCCTTCTTACGGATAGCTTTCGCTAACGGATGTTCGCTCTTTGCTTCCAAAGCATAGGCGACTTCCCATAATTTGCTTTCCTCTCCTAAAGCATAAGAATCCATGACATTCGGTTCGCCTTTGGTGATGGTGCCGGTCTTATCGAGAACGACATAATCGATCTTACCGGTCTCCTCAAGTGCTTTCGCTGTCTTGAAAAGGATACCGTTCTTCGCCCCTTTGCCGTTTCCGACCATGATGGCAACCGGGGTAGCAAGACCTAAAGCGCAAGGGCAAGAGATAACCAGAACCGAGATAGCTCTCTCTAAGGAATAGGTAAGTAAAGTAGTGTTATCGAGATGAGAGACAAAGTCACTTCCGAAGATCATCCAGAAGAGAAAAACAAGTAAGGCAATCCCTAAGACAACGGGGACAAAGACACCGGCGACTTTATCGGCAATCTCCGAGATTTTTGTCTTCGTTCCGCTGGCATCTTCGACCATTTTCGCAATCTGAGCAAGAGTAGCATCGTTTCCGACCTTGGTAGCCTGAATGGTAAGAGAACCATTCTGGTTCAGTGTCGCCTGAGAGACCTTATCTCCCTTTTTCTTATCGACCGGAAGAGATTCTCCGGTCAAAGCAGATTCATCGACTGCCGAAGTACCTTCTAAGATGACGCCATCGACCGGGAAGGCTTCGCCAGGACGGACAACCAGGGTTTCACCGGATCTGACTTCTTCGACCGGAACCGTCACTTCTTTTCCGTCTCTTACCACATGAGCCGTCTTCGGCGCCATATCGAGAAGATTGCGGATCGCATTGGTCGTCTTTCCTTTGGAGTAGCTCTCCAAGGTCTTACCTATCGTGATGAGGGTAGGAACCATACCGGCGGTTTCAAAGCAGAGGTTCATCGAAGCAGCCATCAAGCCATCGCCAGCGTAATTCGGAACAACCTTCGAAGCCATCAGGAAGAGAACCACAAGCGAATAAACAAAGGAAACACCGGAACCTAAGGCAACCAGCGTATCCATGTTCGGTCCGCCGTGGAAGATCGAAGAGATACCTGAAGTGAAGAACTTATAGTTGATGAGCATGATGACTAAGGAAAGAATCATCTCGGTGAAAGCAAAATAGAACGGATTCTCTCTTAAGGCACCTAAAGGCCAGTTCCAACCAGGGTTCATATACCCCATTCCGATATAGAAAAGAGGTAAAAGAAGAATCAAAGAAAGAATCAATCGGATCAATAAGGTCTTCGTTTCTTTCTTTTCCTTGGAAGCGAGATCTTCGCCGATGTTCTTGCTCTTTCCCTGCGTAGAAGCACTTTCGCCTTCGGCTAAGGAAGCGCCATACCCAGCTTTCTCAACCGCAGCGATAATGGAACTAGGATCGGCTGGCTTATCGTAAGTGACCGTCATCGAATTGGTGAGAAGGCTGACAGCGACATCCTTGACGCCTTTGACCTTAGAGACCGCCCTTTGGACATGGCTCGAGCAGGAGGCACAACTCATTCCCGTAACATCGTATTTCTGATTAAAGATCATATAGGTTACCCCCCTATAGTATTTCCTAAGCGTCCATAATATAGTCTTCTGCTTTTGCTTTGTCAATAGGGGGTGGGGGTATTATTTGCTTTCTTCTTGCATTGCCTTTCCAAGAGATTAAAATCGTTGTCGTCCCGAAAGGAGACTTAAATATAAATATGGATACAGCACAAAGAGAAAAGAAGATTGTTCAGACTTCTTTTGTCGGTATCGGAACAAACGTTGCACTGGTTGTCTTTAAAGCCATCATCGGCTTCATGACAAACTCGATTGCCATTATCCTCGATGCCGTCAATAACCTCACGGATGCTCTTTCTTCTCTGATTACTATCATCGGAACGAAACTTGCCGGGAAGGAACCGGATAAGAAGCATCCTTACGGATATGGAAGAACCGAATATATCAGCGCTCTTCTGATTTCCTTATTGATTCTTTACGCCGGCGTCACTTCCATGGTGGAATCCATCAAGAAAGCCATCACTCCGGGAGAAAGCGACTATACGGTTATTTCTTTAGTCATCATCGGAGTCGCTGTCTTAGCCAAGGTTTTCTTAGGTATCTACTTTGAAATCATGGGGAAGAAGACGGGTTCGGAATCCTTGAAAGCCAGCGGAAAAGACGCTCTCTTTGATTCTCTTATCTCCTTATCGACTCTCATCGCTGCTTTAGTCGCTTTATATGCCCATGTCTCTATCGAAGCTTATTTAGGTATTGTGATCGCTCTCTTTATCCTCAAGTCCGGATTCGAAAGTCTTTTCTCCACGATGGGAGATATCGTCGGGAAAAGAGAAGATGTCGAACTCACCAAGGCCATCCGTAAAACCGTCGAATCCTTCCCCGGTGTCTTAGGCGCCTATGACTTAACTCTCCATGATTATGGACCGGAAAGAAAAGTCGGGGATGTCCATCTCGAAGTCGATGAGAATATGAATGTCGGTGATCTCGATAAACTCGAAAATCAGATTACGATTGCCGTCCTTCAGAAACACAAAGTTCTCTTAACCGGTATCTCCGTCTATGCGGTAGCCACCCACGATCCAGAGACCGTGAAACTGAGAGATGGGATGTACGGAATCGTCAAGAAGCATCCGGAGATCAAGAATGTCCACGCGTTCCACTACTACAAAGAAAAGAATCTCATCCGCTTCGATATGGTGATCTCCTTCGATGTCAAGAACCGCAAAGCTCTCTATCAGAAAATCTGTGATGAAGTAAAAGAAGCCTATCCGCAGTATCAGTATTATCTTGTTCTCGATTCGGATGTAAGCGACTAAAAAAGTTTCCGTTCCTAAGTCCTGAAACCTCGGGGACGGAAACTCGTTTTCGTTACTGTTCTTCCTTATTTGATCTTCTCAGCAACCTTATCGACGATCGCTTCACCGGGTTCATAAGCTCTCTTATAGGCTTTGAACTTACCGGCCGAATATTCTTTATAGGCTTCAATGGATGCGGCGACGGTCTTTATCGCATCTTCTCTTCCTTTGATAGCGGTGACCTGAGTGACTTTACCTTCCAGCGTCTTATAGACCTTGAAGAAATGACGGATTTCGTTTCCGACAAAGGAAGGAAGTTCAGAAAGATCTTCGTAATCGGAATAGAAAGGATCCGAAACACAGACCGCGACGATCTTCTCATCGATATAACCGTCATCGACCATACGTATCATACCGATAGGTTTGGCATCGACAAGGCAAAGAGGAACAAAGGATTCGGTGGAAAGAACCAAGACATCCAAAGGGTCGTTATCCTGAGCGAAGGTCCGAGGAATGAAGCCGTAGTTTGCCGGATAATTGGTTGCGGAATAAAGGACACGGTCCAGACGGATGAGGCCGGTCTTTTTATCGAGTTCGTATTTGCAGTGTCCGCCTTTGGGAATTTCGACACAGGCGGTGAACTTCTCGGGAGTGATACGGCTTTCTTCGATATCATGCCAAATATTCATATGTTATTTTCCTCCTATTAACCTAATAGTTTCTTTTACATTCTCCAGCCCGGATTCATCGACTCCTCCTGGGTTCTTCTTATAGAAGATTGTAACACAGCAATCGGCTACCATGGCCGCGATAAGAAGTGAGAGGATGATCCATTTCGGTTTAGAAGGGATGTTGTGATAAAGGGAATAGAAATAAGGGCCTGCATAATAAACCGCAAAGGTACAACCGAAACCGAAAGCCATCGAGCCATAGAAACAGATATAAGCGGGATTATGATGATAAGGAAGTGCTAAAGGCATTCCATAGTAGTTCCATAAAGGTCTTCCGGAAAGATCACAGATCCAACCGGTCAGATACTCGATCACCGAACAGATAAGAAGTGAAAGAAGAAAGACAAGCCAAGGATATTTCTTCAGCTTCTTCCGCAGTAAGAAGAGAGCCGCTACCGCACCGAAACCATAGATCGGAAGCCAAGGTCCCCATAAAGAGCCACGGTTGGTAAACTGCAGCGTCTGAATAATATGAAGGGCGACTTCCCAGACCCAACCGCCGATTGCGACCGTGAAGAAAATGAGGATATAGTCGCTTAAAGAGTAGTCGACATCTTCGAGTTTTCCGGTTCTGGCGATAAATCCCAGACGGCTTTCGTCGTCGATATAACCAAGCTGACGGGTGATGCTTAAATCCTCATCGATCGCTTCCTGACGGAGATTCACATAGAGAAGATCACGGGAGAGATACTGATACGGGGAGACAAAGAAGAAGCTGAGTAAGGTACCTGTGAAAAGCGAAAGGAATTTCCAACCGAAGAAAGAAAGTTCAAATAGATAGATATCCCAGAAATGACCTCTTACCATCTTGTGGGAAAGACGGAGAGTTTCCTGTGGCTTCATAGTCGGATTCTCGGCCAAGATCTCATCGACATAGTAATAATGGACGAACTTGATGATGCCACCGACAACCGTTAAAGACCACAGCGTCATCAAGAAGCTACGCCAGATTTCGTTGAAAACAATATTGTTGTAATAACGGTTGAAACTGGTGAAGATTTCTCTTCCGTTTGTCGTCTTCCCTTCCGCGCGGGAGAGGAAGTAACGGACGGCACCGACATGGAGAGGTTTCAATAACAGGAACGTGATAAGAAGATAAATGAAGTAAGCGACCAGGATATAGAAGACTACCTCGGTCGGAAATACTCCCTTTGAGATATTCTCAAAATCATGACCGACGATGGTGTAAGCAATATAGGCAGGGAAAGTATAGTTGCGAAGGAAGAAAGTAACTAAGATAGCTAGAATAATATCAAGGATCGGATAGAGGACCTGTTGATAGGAAGGGGAATCCGCCGTTACCGCAAGGAAGTCTTTTCCCGTTACATAATGGATGATGCTCTTTAAGAAGTTATAGATAGAGAACGCCGTCGTCTGTCCACCGGAGAAACGGATCAGGATTTCGTTGAGGACACCGATCGCGGATAAAGTAAAAAGAAAACCGATTAAAACATTACGCCAATAAAGGATTTTCAGCTCCTTTCTGGCTTCTGCTTTGATGGCTTTTCTTTCCACCATAATCGTTTCCTCCTGCGTGTAAGAAACGGAGAAGAATTCCTTTTATCAAAACTAAAAGACAGCTTCCGCAACCTTATTTGTCTAATAGTTTATAACCTTCGAAAGGAGAAAGGAAGGGAAACGGGAATGGTGAGAGGAAGATAGTGTTTTCAATGCAAAACGTTTCCTTTAAGGGCTTACCGCCCTTATAATAGGTTCGTTTGCTTAGAGGAGGCTAGGTATGGAAGAGAATCGTTTTGATGCGGTCATTATCGGTGCAGGTCCGGCAGGTATCTTCACCGCGCTGGAACTGACCAAAGAGAAGAAGGATGCGAAAGTTCTCATCGTCGATGAAGGAAGAAGCTTAGCAAGCCGCACTTGCCCGGCGCGTAAAACCGGAATCTGCGTCCACTGCGATCCCTGCGGAATCGTCTCCGGATGGGCCGGAGCCGGCGCTTTCTCGGATGGAAAGCTTTCTCTCTCCGATGAAGTCGGTGGTCACATCAATGAATATGTCGGTCACGATAGAGCAATGGAACTCATCCACCGTGCCGATGAATACTATCTCCGCTTCGGAGCTACGACCGAAGTCTTCGGTCTTGATGATTCGAAAGTCGATGAAATCGCCTACGAAGCCTCTAAATACAATATCCGCTTAGTCCCCTGCCCGGTCCGTCATCTCGGAACCGAAAGAGCGATGAACGTTCTTCAGGGAATGCACGATTATCTCGTCAACATGACGAATACCACTTTCCTCGAACTCACCAAAGCGGAAGAGATTCTTAAGGAAGATAACCACGTTACCGGCGTCAAGATCCACACCCGTGGAAAAGATCCGGTTATTGTTAAGACCGACCATGTCATCGTCGCCCCGGGAAGAGGTGGTGCCGAATGGCTTTGTGAGGAAGTTCAGCGCTTAGGAGTTGAGACCACCAACAACGAAGTCGATATCGGTGTCCGTGTCGAAGTTCCTAACGCCATCATGGATCCTCTTACGAAGTATCTCTATGAAGCGAAGCTTGTCTACTACGCGGATACCTATGAAAACAAAGTCCGCACCTTCTGCATGAATCCGGGAGGTGTTGTCTCGGAAGAGCATTACGAAGGTGGTCTTGCCGTTGTCAACGGCCACTCCTATGGCGATAAGAGACTTTGGACCAACAACACCAACTTCGCGCTTCTTGTCTCCACGAAGTTCACCGCTCCGTTCAAGGATCCTATCCTCTATGGTCAGTACATCGCCCGTCTTGCCAATATGCTTACCGGCGGTCCGATCATGGTTCAGCGTTTAGGTGACCTTCTCAAAGGTCGTCGAACCACCGAATCCCGTCTTGCGAAATCCACCACGATTCCGACTCTTAAGACCGCGGTTCCGGGTGACTTATCCTTCGTTTTACCGCACCGCCAGCTCACCTCTATCGTCGAAGCCTTAAAGGCTTTCGACCATATCGCTCCAGGCCTCTATTCGAAGAACACGCTTCTCTATGGTGTCGAAGTCAAGTTCTATTCTTCGAAGGTCAAGGTCAACAACGAGTTCATGACCGATATTCAGGGGCTCTATGCGATCGGAGATGGTGCCGGTGTCACCCGTGGTCTGATGCAGGCTTCGGCTACCGGTATCTCGGTTGCGGAAAGCATCGCGAAAGATCTGAAGTAATTGTTTCAGCAATAGCAAAAGCCGAGGTCGAAAGGCCTCGGCTTTTACATTCTGTCCAAAAGAAACAACTCAGTTCTTCTCAACAAACACGATGGCGTCCGCAAGACAAGGAACAACTGCCGTAACAACGCTCTTGACTTCCATCGGAGAAGAAGGGAAAGTGAAGGACGGATGGGCTTCTTTTAAAAGAGGAAGATCGTTTTTCGCATCGCCCATACCGGCGATTTCCTCTACTCCAAGAATCTTCTTCAGTTCCTTGATGCCTTCTCCTTTGGAGCAACCGTAAGGGATGGCGTCGATGAAGGGGCCATTAGCATAAGCTTCAATCTCGCCTTTGAATTCTCTGTTGATTTTTTCTCTGACAAGATCGGATTTCTCTCCCGCATAGAAAGAGACACCGCATAATCCTTCTTTGAAATCATCCAAAGAAGAATAATCCTCGATTTTTCCGTAATCGTCGTAATGGGAATAAATCTGATAACCGGTATTGAGAACCGGATGATAAAGAGCTTCGTATTTCGTCAAGAATCTCTCCCAGGATTCTTCCTTTACCGTCTTCCGGAAAAGAACTTTCTTCGAGCCATCGAAGATACAGGCACCCGTCACCGTAATCAGGAAATCAAAAGAGAGAGCTCCTTCGGTCAGCTCTAAGCTTCCCATCAGGCTTCTTCCGGTGCAGAGACCGAAGAGATTTCCTTCGCTTTGAAACTTCTTTATCGCTTCGAGATCTTTCTTATGGAACCCATCTTGGAAATGGAGGGTATTATCGAAATCCGAAGCAAACACTTTCTTTTTCATGGCGGTATTATACTTCAGTTCTTAAGGAAACCCTAGCAAAAAGAATCGTTATTCCTTCTCCAAAAGAAGAAAACCGATATAATATCCTCGCTATGAAAATCATGGTCATCTCGGACATCCATAACGATGTTCCTTATACCAAAGCCGCTGTTGAACTTTTCCGCAAAGAGAAGTTCGATAAGCTTTATATTTAACGATATCTTACCAAAGTGTTGGTAACAACACCGCTTTATTGACGGACTTTGATGCCACAATGATAAAATATACCCGGTCAATTAGTGGAATGACAAG